>BNJV01003150.1_pt1 | contig 33154 bp, 55 predicted proteins | sample 8540591 | NCBI WGS metagenome assembly BNJV01 (sample SAMD00202457, study PRJDB9452) | human saliva metagenome | host: Homo sapiens | reverse complement strand
AGTTGATGGAGGCCATAACCACGCCCGGAACTGCGGGGACTGTACGTTCGGCGGGGCATATACGTCCGGCGGTGAGGACTGGTGGAGCGGTCTCCCCGATCGGCTGCGCCTCAGTCCCGGATCGATCAGTTCTCCAGGACGTAGCGCGGGAGTGCGTCGAGGTAGGGACCGAGGTCGTCCCCTGAAGGTCGGGGAGGTGATGATGTCCGGCCATGGCAGAGGCACGCGGTTGAGCTGGTGGTCGATCGAACCTCGACGACGTTCTGCGTCTGCCGGACGATAGACGGCGAGGTTAAGTCGGAGGTTGACGGACATGGCCCGCCTGATGCACTTGTTCCCTCATCCTGCCCCTCCGCGTCACACGTCCGCAGGTAGAACCCCCGGCGATGAGATGGTCGGTCAGGTGAACGGAGTGGTGGAGGCTCGAGCCGGTGTCATCCGCCGGGGGCGCATCGGCCCACAGGAGGCTGTTGGCATCGTCGGCAGCCACGGTTCCCCGACGTCGATGCACCCGGTATCGAGGAGGTCCGCAGTGTCGTCGCGCAGGGGGATGTGGAGGCGGTTCACCAGATCCTCGCCGGCGGGGTGTGACCGTCGGTTGAGCAGCTGCTCCAGGACGCGGTGTCGGCAGGCCCTGGCGGCGTCCCTCATCGGCGAGGCAGAAGATGACGACGTCAAGGTTTCCCAGCAGGATCGGCTCGGTGCACCTGCGGGCGGTGGCCGAGGTCGCCAGAGCGTTCCGATCCTCAGGTTGAGGGAGTCCACTCGGCGCGTCCCCGCATCCCTGCGGGACGGCCACGGAGACGATGACGCCGTCCCGGTCACAAGGCACCAGGGTGGGCTGCCCGCAGCCTCGAGGAGTCGCCGCGCCGGAGCGACGCCGTAGGACGGTTGTCCACCCACCCGGTGCCGACGGCGCGCGGGTCGTCGGTGACGAAGGTGTGGCGGACCCGGCAGGCTGCGGGTGCCACATGGGCCAGGAGAGCGTCGGCGACGTCGAGGTTCCGCGGTCCCCGAATGTGCAGGTCGCCCAGCGTCAGCGCATTGGCGCCGGTGGCAGCCAGGTCCCTGCGGCCAGACCGGTCTGGGAGTGGGCGCTGGTTCGGCCGGTACAGTCAGGCCCGGTGCGGCGAGGAGCCCGCCGAGTCGGTCCCAGGCTGCCAGGACAGCTCGGCTCCGCCCCTCGATCATGACGGTGGTTGAGATGGTCCCGACGTCCACTGAGACCAGGGGCGGGGGAGACTGGGCGTCCCTGACATTGATGGAGCGTTGAAGATCCGCTTTCAGCGCCGCCGAAAGCAGAGCCAGCGTGCCGATCCGCGACGGCCCCTCGTCGACGACGCCGTAGTCGAGGGTCATACCGAGCCTCAGGTGATCGGGACCCTTGCCGGCCTGGATTCAGGATCCTCCAGTCATGTCCCGCATGGGTCACCCACTCGCTGTTATCCAATGCTCCCCCTACTCTGCCCACTGGTTCTCGCAGAAGTCCGACGCATGAGTCCAGTGGACGTCGAATGCGGTCAGCCCAGATGCTTGGGGCTGCGCTGCCCGTAGCCCAGGGCCAGGCACTTTCCATGGGGAGATCGACCCCGATGAATCAGCGAGATGACGCCATGCTGGGGTGGGCAGGTCGGCAGGGCAACAGACGGAGGACAGACGTGAACAGCACCGTGAACCCCGAGGTGGGAGATGTCTCAACCGCGTGGCCTCGCTGATGGGCACCACCTCGACCGAGGCGGACGTGCACCGCTTCCTGCTCGACGCCGCCGATATCCTGGGCACCGAGTCCTTCGCCGTCTACGGCCCGGACCCTTCTTCCGCTGGGCATGCGGAGACCGCTACGTCGAAATCACCCCCAACCCGCGTTCTCGGATAAGGGATGTTCCCTGCGTCATCTCCTTCGACCGCGAACGAGCCATCGATATCGACGAGTACCTGACTTTCGAGAACTGGCGAGCTCAACGAGTTCCCCTATGTGTGGACGGCGGAGCTCGGAAGGACCGGGTTCAACACCTTGGACCCGGCACTCACTACGCGGTCACCTGGGAGATGTTCGATGAGACCACTCGCAGTCATCCTCCACGCCCTGCCCGACAACCTGGCTCTCATACCGCCGCAGTGGCGCCGCCCTTTCACCCTTCGCTGGGACATGGGCGCCTCGGGCCTGGGGCTCGTCCCTTCACCGGCACGGTCGAGGGCCTCACGGTCGCCGTCGAGGCCACCGGGAAGAGGTCCTCATCCCCGCAACCTCCTCGGCAGCGAGCGAAGCCAGATCAGTATGCGCGACGTCGTCGCCGGCCTGGCCGGTGGGCGCCCCCTCAGTGATATTCGCTTCGCCGGCTCCGAGGGCTTCGGCGACTATGGTCTCATCGCCGCCAGCCCCAGCGGAGACGAGAATGATATGGAAAGGGACGATATCGAGTTTCTCCTGGAGGATCGGGGGAAGGACCGCCCAGGCCCGCAATGACGATGGACGAGCTTGCAGGCTGGCTGCCTCCACGCCCGCCCCCGCCGGTCCCGACCGGCCACCGGTGAACTGGCAGGTCGTACCGATGTGGATCGGACTGTCCATCCCCCAGATCCTCTCCGTCGTCGAGCAGGTCCTCGACGGTGCCGCCATCACGAGCGTTCTCAAGCGGCTCGGCGGCCGCCCGGGCATCAGGGTTGGACCGCCCTATTCTGCGCGGAGACGGCTGGCTCGCGGAGAAATCGCGATTCTCCGGCACCTGGGGCATCGAGGTGGTCACTAAGCCTGAGGGGGATGAGGAGGAGCGGATGCGCTTTCGACGACCGCCACGTGGCTGACTACACCTGGCGAATTGCCCAGGCCCTGGAGCAGCGCTATGGTTCCCCTACGGGATACGCACCACGAACGACGGGTTCCTCATGCGCCTGTTCCAGGTCGGGGGACCACGGAGTCGAGGTGACCAGCGGATTCAGCAAGGTTGAGGTTGAGATCGACTCCTTCCGGACACTGCTGGAGAACTCGTACGGACGCTACTGAGTCACCCAGCCGCCTTCCACCCCCAGTGCGAGGAACGATGCTCCGGTAGGCTCAAGCCGCTTCCGGGGAGAGGACCCTGGAGGGCGATGTGTCAGGGAGGCCCGGGTGGAAGTCGACTCAGTCCCCCGCCAGGAGATCGCTCGCGGCTGGAGCCGGCGCGCCGGCTGCCCCTGCCCCCGGTGCTGAGGTCGCCGCGAGCTCAACGCGGTGACGATCCGCCGGCTCAGGGGCCGTCTATCTCCCGCCGGCCGCCGGCGGGCCGGCGCCGTCGCGCTCCGCTTCAACGCAGGGGTGCGGAGCCCGCGCCGCGTTGGGGCAGCGACGCGGGTGTCGACACGGCTCCTGACCACGCTGCGCGCCCTGGGCTACTGGCTTCCGACCCCGCCCGGGAGGCCCCTCACCCGCCCCTGAGCAGGCCTGGGCGCTGGTCACTGCCGCCGCCCGCCTCACCTCCGGCTCGCCGGCCGCCGAGTACCGGCCCTTCTACTGACTTCCCTGTCCAGGTGCGCACCGCCTCCGAGGCCACGCTGCTGGTCAATGCCGCCCTGCACTACCTGGGCGACGTCGTCGGGGTCCGGATCCTGTTGGACCACCGGCCCAGCCCCCGCGAGCCCCCTGCCGAGAGACGACAGCGCTCACCGAGCTGGGCCTCACACAGCGCAGGACCTGAAGCAGATCGTGGCCGACCTCGCCGCCCAGGCAACCCCTTCAGCGTTTCAGGACCGCGCGGACCCTGATGGCCCTGCGCGACTTCGGCCCCGAGCGGGCACCGCACGTGGCGGTCAAGGAGAACCTCGCCGTCCTCACGGCCACCTTCCCCGGCCTGGACTTCTCCGCCTCCTACCGCACCGTCACCGACGTGCTGCGCCTGGCGGTCGCCCTGGCGGGCGGTGATGTCTCCCTGGCCGAGCCGTGCCGGTTCCCCTCCTTCTCCCGCGCCCAGCGGCGTCGGCTGCTGGGTCTGCTCGACGCCGTCGGGCAGGTCCAAGACGTCCGAGACTGCGCCGAGGAGATGGGTCGGCGCTGCGAGCGGTGGAAGCGCCTGGCCCGTCACCTGCGTCCCGGCGACTACGCACGCCGCTTCCCGCGAGCCGCCGCGCTGCTGCACCAGGTCGCCTCCGGGGGCGCCGAAGCGGGTTTCACCTCCCGCCTGGAGGAGGCTCTGGCGCGCCGCGACGTTGAGGGAGCCCTTCGCCTGCTGGCCACCCGCCCCGTCCTCGCCCGCCGACTCAACCAGCTGCTGCGGCTGTGCGCCGATGACGCCGCCCGCGAGCGCGTGGTCGCCGAGTTCGCCCGGGTCGCGCCCGAGGTCTCTTCCGGTCCTGGTGCGCCTGTGGAGTACTTCTCCCCGGGCCAGACACCCTGCCGTGGCGGGTCAGTTGCCATCAAGGCGGCCGCGGGCACCAAGACGACGCTCATCCCTCCACCTGCCGTCCCGGGCCCCGTCGACACGGAAGTGGTTCGCGTCGTCGAGGAGGCCCCCAGTGCCGGCGGGCGCGCCTGGGGCGGATCGCCGTCGACCAGGGGCTGTACGAGGGCTACACGGCCCCGCTGGGTCTGCGCTCGGCCTCGCCGGGCCATGCGCACGGCGGGGCGCGGCACCCGTCTGCCGCTGCCCGAGGGCGAGACGATCCGCTTCTTCCTGCACTGGCGCGACCTGCCCGAGGCCCCACCCGAGACCCCGGGGCCTGCCGGACCTGCTGCCGCCGAGGATGGCCGAGGGACCTGCGTGGACCTGGACCTGTCGGCCTTCTTCGTCTCCGAGGACCCGCACGCACCGAGCAGATCGCCTACTACAACCTGCGCTCGACGGCGGCCGTGCACTCCGGCGACCTCACTTCGGCGCCCGACGGGCGGCCGAGTTCATTGACGTCACCCTGGCTGGAGGCGCTGCGCCAGGGGTGGCGCCTGATGTCGTCACGACGGTCCATTCCTTCCCACCACCGGCTCAGTGAGGTGCCCGGAGTGCTGGGCGGGGCGATGGGCCTGCGGCGCGGACCCGCAGGGCGGGAGGTCTCGAGGCCTCCGCTCGTCATGCAGCGCCTCGATCTGGTCTCTCCCGCGTTCAACGCGACGCCTTTTTGTCATTGACCTCGCCGAGCGCCGCCTCATCTGGTGGGACCTGCCCGTGGGGGTGGTGAGCACCAGGTGGCGAACCTGGATCGCAGCAGCAACCGGGTCCTGGCGCACCTGCTCGACCTGCTGGAGGGGCGGCGCATGCCGTTGGCGCACCTGCTGGGGCTCTTCGGCCGACGTCGTCGTTAAGGACCCCGATGAGGCCGACCTGGTCTTCGGTGAGGGTGGGATTTTTGCCGTGGCAGACCGAGCGGATCCTGGCGCTGCTGGGCCCCGCGGAGGTCACGGCGGAGGCGGCCTCCGACGCGGACGGGGACGCTGAGGGCCGGCAGGCGGAGTAACCTGAGCCGCGTCCGGCCATGAGGGTGCTTCCTTCTGCCTTCACATTTCTCCCAGCGCCTTCGCTTCCCGGACGCAGTCGGGCGGGCCCACCGGTGGCCCCGCCCGGCTAGTGCGTGAAGATCAGAACGTGGTGAACGACCAGCGCGCACCGAGCTGCTGCGGGCCGGCCTGGAGACCTTGGTCAGGGTGGAGAGTGCGCGTCGCCTTGCGGCTCTCGGCGGCTCTGATCGGAAGGCGAGCGCGCTCCGCGCTGCCGAAGAGTGCGGAGTCTCCTTCGTCGAGGGCCCAACGGCTGAGGGATGGAAATAGGCCGCTTCGCAGAAAACCCGGCTTGCTACGCCACAACGGCGCTGAAGCACAGCCAGAAAAACGGACCGATGTCAGCTCCCAGAATCAGCCCCTCGTATCAGCCGCCATACCAGCCCCCGTATCAGGCTGTACCCTTACGGGCAGCAGCGTCCCCGCCAGACGCACGTCGGAAAGCTGGTCATGGCGATCATCCTGTTCGTCATCGGCCCAGTGATGGGGCTGTTCATCGGGGGCATCGGGTCGGCCATCGTCGCCGCCAGCATCGCCACCAGTGGTGACGTCATCACTAACGGACAGCAGGTCAGCCTGAGCAGCAATGACGAGCGCGCCCTGTACGTGTCGAACGCCGCCACCGTCAACAGCTGCACTGTCCTTGCCCCTGACGGCAAGGAGGTCCCCACCTCCCGTAGCGGCGGGACGCATGTCTCCAACAACGACGGCGATTTCAGCTCGGTTCTCACATTCAAAGCCGACAAGGCGGGAGACTACTGGTCTCGTGCGAGGGCCTGGATGACACCGACGCGATCCTCGTGCCCGCACCTTCACGTTCAGCAAGTTCACGGTGCCCCTCATCGCCGGCCTGGCCGCCGGGGCGATCTGCTGGATCCCTTGCCATCATCCTGCTGATCTGGCGCCACCGGGCCCTAGCTGCCCAGAGTCAAGCGGGCTGACCCCGATGAGGGACCGCTAAGCCGATCCCGCGTTCGAGGATCTCTCGCTCCTCTTGCATGCCCGCATTCGCGAGGGGAACATAACGACCAGTCTCCCGGTGGCGCCATGGGCGACCCCCAGAGCCAGATCGCCTCACACCTGGCGACCAGCTGCTCCTGCCTGCGCTGAAAGCTTCCCCATGTGACACCGGCGCCATCCAGGGCCAGGTGCCTCCCGTTGCCGTGGACGACGAAGATCCGGTCTCCAGCGACGAACAGACCGAGCGGGACTGCGGCCAGACGCACGAACGTCTTCCGACGCGAATCCCCTGTTCGTCCACGGTAACCCGCTGGAAGCACTCGGAGATCTCGTAGAGCGGATACGCCATGGTGACCGGTCCGAGCAGAAGACAGAACACTGCGAAGGCGATATCCGAACCGCTGAGCGGCTTTTGTCTCAAAGAACAGCTGCTGACCACCCATCACCATGAACAGCACCCCATGCCGATGAGGAAGAGTCCACCGTTGCACAGGTGCTCCTTGACTCTGCGCCAGAGCGGAGTGCAGAACACCAGGCGGCTGCGCTGCACCATCTTCTCCGCCCCGTGCCTGCCGCGGGCCGCCACGAGATGAGGGTCCTCGCTGACGGCAGCATCCTCCGAGACACTCCACCCCCGCGCGAAGATGTAGTACTGCAGTCCCCCACAGCCGCAGAAGCGCGGTCCTCCGAGCTCCCCCACGTCATCCCGATGACGCACCGGAAGCCGGATGGCATCGTCGTCGTCGCCGTTCTCGATCGCGATCCGAGTCCGCTCAATGAATCCGCCGCGCGCCGAGTCCTCAGCCAGATTGAGCGTCGACAGCGTGAACCTCGAGGCCACCGACGCCCAGGGACGATGCTCGGTGAACAGCAGGCGTCGCATGGCGATGCCGTCCTTGCTCAGCACCGTCCGACGCCGCAGGGTATTGACCGCCCAGACCACCGGAATGCCGAACAAGATTACCCAGATCATGGCGTCCTTGACTTCATAGTCGGTGATGTAGGGGCTCATCAGCGGCAGAGCGTTGTAGATCATGCCGGGCACCCCCACCACGAGCGCCACCAGCGCACAGCAGCGGATCATCACCGAGCGTCGCAGGAGCAGTCGCCCATCAGCCGTCTCCGTCGCCCACCACCGCATCGACTTCCCCAGCGTCTCATCGAACAGGTCCCCCCGACCGCCGCCGAGGTCGTTGTCCTGCCATTTCATGATCCGTACCTTCCACGCTGCTGCAGGTCGCCGGCACGATGGGAAAGCGATCCAAGTTCCCACCATCGGCCCTTCGTCACTGTAGTAGTGGCCGCGGCGCCGATTCGCGTTCCCCGATGGGCACCGGTCACCATCCCGTCTGCGACGTCGCCCCGCGTGGACACGCCATGGGGTTCGAGGACTGCCCCGGCGCTCATGTGTTGTCTCATGACTTGGGAGTTTCGGATGTCTTGGCATCTCAAGACGCTGGTGGGGTGGGCCGACCGTGTGCGGGAGCCACTGCTCGCTTCTCTGGTGGGGCCGGCCCGGCTGCTCGCAGCTGCTCGGGTGCCTGCCGGCGTCGTCTGGGCGCACTGCACGAGGGTCGGGATCTACTGGATGAGGGTCGGGGTACTTCGGGTAGGTGGGGGCCTTCGTGCAGTACGCACAACCTGTGGTCAGTAGATCCCGACCCTCGTGGAGTAGACCGACTCGGGGCAGGAGCGGGCGGAGCCGGCTCGATGCGGGCGGGGTCGGCGTTGAACCATGGCCTGCGGGCCTTCGCGCGGGCGCAGATCAGAGCCTCGATGTTTGAGGTCATGACGTTGGTGACGTGTGATGGGGCCCCAGGTGGCAGGGGCTGGGTGCGGCAGACGACGCAGGGTCGGAGGCAGCTGGGCGGTGGTTCCACACCGCGACGGCGCCGGGGCTCTGTCACCGAGAACCCCGGACTCGCTCCTGCGCGGCCCGGTGTCCAGCGCTGACATGAACGATCCAGCCGCCGAAAACGCCCTGTGGGGATCGTTGGAATCCTGCGGTTCTTCTTCGGCGTGCGGCGCCGGTGCGCCTGTGATGTCAGCACCATGGACACCGGCAAGCCGTCAGACCTCCTTCCTCCGCGCATCGCCGTCTCCAGGACCACCAGCCTGCCCGGGCTCCCGCCCGAACGAGTGCCTCAGAAGCCAGCTGACGCTCACATGTCCCACACGTGAGGAGCCAACGCACGCCCCGGCTCTCAGTTCTCGAGCCTGAGAGTGCGTTCTCGACGTCGACACGGCGCGCAGCGGCCATCGAACCGGCGGTGAGGGCGGCAGCAACAGGTCGAGCAGGGGCTCCGACCGGCGAACCGGTCGGAGCCCCCGCCTCAGTCCTCCCCAGGAAGGACCTCGGTGGCGATCAGGCCTTCTTGGCCTCGTCAATGCGCGCACGGAACTTGGCGAGCTGCTCCTTGATGGCCTCGCAGCTTGTCACCGAACTGCTTGTAGTACTCCTCGGTGTCGTCCATCTCGGCGGCCCAGGCCTCGGGGTCGATGTCGTACATCTTGGCCCACTCCTCCTCGCCCAGGTCGAGGCCCTCGAGGTTGAAGTCCTCGAACTTGGGGTAGCGGCCGGTGACGCCGTCGACGGCCTCGACCTCGCCGGCGGCGCGGCGCACGATCCAGTCGAGCACGCGGGAGTTGTCGCCGTAGCCGGGCCAGATGAACTTGCCGTTCTCGTCCTTGCGGAACCAGTTGACCTGGTAGACCTTGGGGAGACTTGTCGCCCAGCTTCCTGCATCTCCAGCCAGTGCGACCGAGTAGTCGGCCATGTGGTAGCCGCAGAAGGGCAGCATGGCCATGGGGTCGTGACGCAGGGAGCCGACCTGGCGTCCAGGGCGGCGGCGGCGGTGACCCGGAGGCCACGGCGGGCCGATGAACACGCCGTGGGCGTTCTCGTACCGCTCAGCGACCAGCGGCACGTTGGTGGCGCGGCGACCGCCGAAGAGGATGGCGTCGATGGCCACGCCCTCGGGGGCCTCCCAGTCAGGGGGCAGATGATCGGGCACTGCGAGGCCGGGGTGGTGAAGCGGCTGTTAGTGGGCGGCCTTCTTGCCCTCGGCGGCGTCGGCCGGGGTGAAGTCGTTGCCCTGCCAGTCGATGAGGTGCTCCGGCATCGGGGCGTCGATGCCTCCCCACCACACGTCACCGTCGTCGGTCAGGGCGACGTTGGTGAAGATGGTGTTGGCCTTCATGGTGTCCATGGCCATGGGGTTGGTGCCGTAGGAGGTGCCGGGGCGACACCGGAAGAAGCCGGCCTCGGGGTTGATGGCGCGCAGGCGGCCGTCGGGGCCGGACGCATCCAGGCGATGTCGTCACCGACGGTCTCGACCTTGTAGCCCGGGATGGTGGGCTGGAGCATGGCGAGGTTGGTCTTGCCGCAGGCGCTCGGGAGAGGCGGCGGTGACGTGGTACTGCTTGCCGCTCTTCTCGTCGGTCAGACGCAGGATGAGCATGTGCTCGGCCATCCAGCCGTCGCGGCGGGCCATGGTCGAGGCGATGCGCAGCGCGTAGCACTTCTTGCCCAGCAGGGGCGTTGCCGCTGCAGCCGGAGCCGAAGGACCAGATCTCGTTGGTCTCCGGGAAGTGGGTGATGTACTTCTCGTCGTTACAGGGCCAGGTGGTGTCCTTCTCGTGCTCGGCCAGCGGGGCGCCGACGGAGTGGACGGCCGGGACCCAGGGGCGGCCCTCGTTGATGAGGTCCATGGCGGCCGCACCCATGCGGGTCATGATCCGCATGTTGACCACCACGTGGGGGAGTCGGTGATCCGATGCCGAGCTGGGAGATGGGGCAGCCCAGGGGACCCATGGAGAAGGGGATCACGTAGAGGGTCCGGCCGCGCATGGCGCCATCGAACTTCTCGTTGAGGATCTTCTTCATCTCGGCCGGGTCGTACCAGTTGTTGGTCGGGCCGGCGTCCTCCTCCTTCTCGGAGCAGATGAAGGTCCTGACTCCACACGGGCGACGTCGCTGGGCAGGGAGCGCGCGAGGAAGGAGTTGGGGCGCTTGTCGGGGTTGAGGCGCGTGAACACGCCGGACTCCACCATCTCGGTGGTGAGGCGGTCCCACTCCTCCTGCGAACCGTCCGCGAAGTAGACGTTCTCGGGCATGCAGCTCGGCGATGCGCGTGACGAATTCGATGACATCCTCAGGGGCGTTAGCCGGCGCGGCAGCGCGGACGTCCTTCTCAGACACAGTCATGCGAGTCCCTTCCTTGGGTATGTTGATCCGGTGAGCGCGCCGTTGCCGACTCGCTCGGTCGAGGGCCATCCTCCCTACCTGGCGCCTCAGGTCACATCGCCGAAGGTCCCAACTCGACCTCTCTCCCGGCTGGACCAGCATGTGATCCGGGCCACATTCGGGAGGATGGCGGCTTTTGCCGCCTTTTGACATGGCGGCGTTCCGCCCTCGGTGAAGGTCCAGTGCGAGCGTGCTGGCGTGCCCGCATGCTCCGTCGCGCCGTCCTCCGCGTCCAGTTCCACGAGCCTCGCCGCACGCCCTGCCCCGCCTGCCGGCACCCCGGACCTTCGACCGGCCGTGGTGGCAACCGTCGCCTGTCTGACGCTGTCGGCCCGCACCGCCCATTACGGACATGACCATCAGCTCCCAGGGCAGATACGACGTCGCCCTGGAGATGCGCGACACGACCGGAACCGTCTCTCGAAGGAAAGGCCCCGACTGCTCGGCCTGCTCCGACCCCACCGCTCTGGGCGCCCGCGTGCACTGCATGGTCAAGGCCGAGCCCATCACCGGCGACGACGGACTCGGCTGCCAGGTCACCATCAGCGGCGTCAAGGTCCGCAGGCCTCCCAGGCCGAACCGAACACGATCGTCGTTCGCGACGGCGAGGTCTACAGGTGACGATCCAGCCTTCCCCTCCGACCCTCCCAGGACGCCAACGGGCCCGGTGACGCACGGGGGCGCACCGCAGGCCTCTGCTGCGCCGTCGGACGGCTCGGGCGGAGCCCAGCCGACCAACGCGTCCTTCAAGGGCATCGTCGGACACCAAGGTCTCCGTCACCTTTCCTGGCGCGGTGACGCAGTCCGGCGGGGGAAGGTCTCGGGGACCACGGCTCACCTGGGACGATCCGGCACGGTAGCCAAGCGCGTGAGCGCCTCTGGGCCACGCCCAGGACTCTCAGGGCGTATCGTGGTGGAGTCGCTCCCGCATCTGGCTGACCGCGGGGCTGGCCCTGCTCGGCGGCATCCTGGCTGTGGCCGTCCTCCGACGGCGCAGCAACGGTCGCGCACCCCGCAAGGCAGCGCAAGGGTGGCGCTGAGCATTCCAACTGTTCCGCGTAGACACGGCACCGAATTAGACTCGACGCATGAATCACGACTCCCGCACCGTCAGGCGACGCGGTCGTGGCGGTACTGACCGGCCTGCACTGCTGCTGTCCGGATGCGGGGCTCACTACGACTTCGTCATCCATGACAACGAGACCGCCGACCCTGACCTACGTCATGTGGGACTCATCGTAGGGGCTGTCACTCATCACCCGGGAGAGCTGCACCCAGGAGAACCTCAAGAAGTCCAATTTCCACCTCAAGGGAGTCAGGCGATCTACACCTTCACGTCCCACAACGGGCAGCCGGCGTGCCAGGTCACAGCCAAGTCGGTTCCACTCAACAACCTGCAGACCGACATCTGGACGATCAAGCACCAGGGCGGGAAGTACGTCTTCGACCTGTCCCCCGAGGCGCTGAGCAAGCTCGGTCAGGACGACTCCCTCCCCTCCTCCCCGAACGCCTCGGGAGGAATGAAGATCTCGATAGCCGTGACCTTTCCCGAGAAGGTGACGAAGTCCAACGGGAGGAATGACGACAACAAGGTCACCTGGGACAACGTGATGGAGAGCCCCGAGGCCCTCCACGCCGAGGGCGGGGACGGCAAGTTCCACCTGCAGTGGTGGATGATTGCGACGGCCTGCGCCGTCGTCCTCCTCATCGTGATCGGCGTCGTGATGTACCTCCCTAAGGACTCGCCGCGCCAAGCAGCTGGCTCCGGCACTGCCGTACGGCGAGGCCTTTCAGGGTGCCGCGGCGACCAGCATCATGCCTCCGGAGGTCTATACCGGTGGCCCGTACCAGTCTTCCCCGGGTCCCCTGCAGCCGATACCGGGATCGACCCATCCCTATCCTGTCACCAACCTTCGCGACGGCTACGCCCCTACGCCGACCCGGGCCAGGACACCAGCGGTCTTCGCGCCACCTCAGGTCTCTGGAAGCGCAGGCGTGTTCAGCACCCACGGGGCCCAGCAGGGGGAACCTCAGTCACCCGGACCCGGGTACACCCACATGCCCTACCAGGAAGGGCACAGTCCCACCGACTTCCAGCCCCCGCCTCAGCAGCCCCAGTAACGGTCTGCCCGGAGCGGGGAACGATACCCATGACGACCCGGTTACAACCTGGCATCTGACCCGCTACTGTGTGGGCATGACACCTGCCATCGCTCACCCGCATCCCTAGGCCTGTCCGTCTTGACAGCTCTTGCGGCGCTCGTCCCGTCCGCACCCCTCGCACTGATCGGCCGGGCACGCCGCCCCCCATGGACGACGACTCCACCACCTTCACGCTGTCGATGGACATCGTTGTTAAATCGGATGACACGTACTCCGCCAAGTTCGTGATGTCTGAGAAATGGAGAATACCCGACCCTCAGCAAGAGTACCTGCTCTAAAGACAGTATCATGGCCGGCAAATCCACCCGTAATCTCAACGATCTGAAAGCTACCTTCAAGGAGGACGGGGACACCCGCACCTGCACAATGGAGGGAACCGCGAAGATTTCCGACAAAAATAACGAGGTGACTCACAAGAACGGCGAGTACATCGTCAAACTCCCGGACTTCGGAACTGGAACCGACTCCTTCCACGTCGAGGTTACTCAGTCGGTGACCTTCCCCGGCAAGGTTACTGAGGCCGACGGCGGCGAGGTCAAAGGCAACAAGGTCTCCTTCACCGACGGCTCGTCTCACACCGTGAAGGGCAAGGACGGCTCCATCCCCATGTGGGTCTGGATCGTTGTTGGAGCCGGCGCCCTGGCGCTCATCGGTGGCCTGACCTCTTCTTCGTCATCCGCAGCAAGAAGAACAAGACCCAGACGCCTTACGGAACCCCCGTCCAGGGCTACGACCCGAACCAGGCGTTCCCGGCTCAGCAGCCCGGCTACGGCGCCCCACAGGCACAGCCCGGCCACGGCGCCCCGGCCAGCAGGCGGGCTACGGCGCCCCACAGGCACAGCCCGGCCAGCAGCCCATGTCGGAGCCCCCGGCCAGGCACCTCTGCTGACCCATTACTCTCTGTTGTTGTGGCCCTCAGATCCGACGATCCAGGGCCACAACACCTTTCTTGCGTCATCATTCCCCATGCGGAGGCCCATCAGCACTGACCACATGGGTGTGAGCGACTGGCTATAACCGCCCTCGACACCGCTCCTTGGGCACACTCGTCTTTCTGGCATTTCTCTTGACCCTGACGCTCTTGACCCCTCCAAGTCACGCCGTCACTTCCGCCGCGCACAACGATCCAGACCGCTCGCTATCCGTGCGGATCGTCATCAACCAGGACGACACCTACAACATGACCGTCATAGGTCAAGTCAAGAGCAAGTCCTCCTCCGATAAGCGGGAAATGAAGGAGAATTGCAACTCTTCTGACGCGAGGGCGTTTGACGACCTGAAGGCCTCCTACTCCGAGCAACGGCTTCCCACCTGCACCTTCTTCACCGAGAAGTCGATCGACCTCTCCGGGCCGAGTGGATTCATCGACACAAGGGCGACGAGTGCATCCTCGACAGCCAGAAGACTTTCCTCCTCTTCTTCCGGATTCGACATTGAGTACAAGTTCTCCGTGACATTCCCCGGCAAGGTCACGGATGCCGACGGTGGCAAGGTCAACGGGAGCACGGTGACCTTCACCAAGCCTGGAAGGTACCGCGTCAGCGGTAAGGACACTCCCGCCTTCCCCTGGGTATGGGTGATCGTGGGGTAGTGCTGGTCGGGCGACCGGCGGAAGCCTCTTCTGTTCCCTCAACCGCAAAGAAGAAGGCGCAGCAGCAGGCCTACGCGGTCGGCACCGCGGGTTATGTGCCACCGCAGCTCGCCCCTGGCCCGGTGCAGGCTCCCGGCGCCGTGCCCCCGTCTCCTTCCGGCTTCGTCGCCCAGGGGTTACAACCAGTCCGGGCCGAGCGGCACGATGCCTCCGGGGCTGTACCGCCCCTCCGGCTACCCACCAGCCCCCTCCTCCCACTGGGGGCTGGCTCCGACAACAGCACCAACGCTCGCACCTAGCGACAGTGCCCTCCACACCGCTCTCCAGTCACCCTCACCCACACCATTCGAAGGCCGCACATGCATACCTCACTTTGAGGCACACTCCAGCAGCTGAGTCTCGTCGGGATGCTCTGTCTCACGACCTCACTCCTCCTCGTGGCGGCAGCGCCCCCCAGCAGCGCCGCAGCTCTTGCAAAGCTCACGAACGAAGACAAGCTCAGCGCTGAGATCGTCATCAAGTCCGACCAAGAGGTGACAGCACCATGACGATCACCTCACCAGCCTCCAGAGAAAGTAACCTCAAAAGGTTCTGCGTCGAGAGCAACTTTAACCAGAATGGCGCAAAGCCCGATCTGACCTTCACCAACGAGAACGGGACGCCGACCTGCAAGGCCACGTTTACTAAAACCGTATCCGAAAGCAAGCTCGTGTCTCACGACGGAGATGAATACGTCGTCGACACTTACCGGACTCCACATCCGAGCGGCAGCAACAACAACTCAACGCCTCTCACCATCGTCTTCCCCGGCAAGTAACGGAAGCCGTATGGAGGAGTCAAGGGCGACGAGGCAGAACAGGGTCTCGTTCACCGGCTTCGACAACCACAAGGTCCGGCGAGGACACCGCCCAGGCGGCATCTCAACCTGAGTCCAGCTCAACACCTCGTCCAGTTCGACGCCGCCCCAGCTCAGCATCCTCGTCCAGCGTCGACGCCCGCCCCAGTTCGACGTCCTCGTCTCACTCATCGGGCGGCGGGATGACGTGCATCATCGTGATACTCATTGCGATCGCTGTTGTCGGAGCAGTTGTCGCCATCGTCAGCAACACGCTCAAGAAGAACCGGGAGCAGAAGTACCTGGATGCGCTGGGGCAGCAGTCGATTCAAGCAAGCGAGTCCATCCCGCAGCCGGTCGCCTTCCTCTCAAGCACAGGCAGGTCCGCTCCCCAACCAGCCCGGCTGTTCAGCCTGCTCCCCAGCAGTACCAGCCGCCGTACTCTCAGGGACCGACCTCCGCACCGCATCTTCACCGAACCACAGCGGTTACGGCGGCTGACTGAGGTTCGAGACCCGGGTAGGCAGCATTCCCACTCGCATGATGGCTCTCTGAAGGTACGACCGGATCGACGCAGCCCACGACGAGAAGTGGAGAAGAATCGGACTGAAAAGGGACATCACTTCTGGAGCTGCCCAGCACACATCACAATGGTCATCATGCTGGCAGTACCGCGGCCCGCCCACGGTCAGCACTCTCCCGGAGGGTCTCACGCCACGTCCTGGGCGCGGCGCCGTCGAGTAGCCGCTATCGCTGACACTGCGGCCTCACATCACCGGATCAGCGAGTGACGGAGATCGGCCTCGCGCGGCCCGACGCCGATGGCGGAGATGCGGCAGCGGCCAGCTCCTCGATGCGTGCACGTAGTCCTGCCGTCCTGAGGCAGGCCGGCGAAGCTGCGGACCTCGCTGATGTCCTCCGCTCCAGCCTGGCAGCTCCTCGTAGACGGGGACGGCGTGGTGGAAGTCGGACTGGGTCAGCGGCATCTCCTGGGTGACGGTGCCGTCAATGTCGTAGGCGACGCACACCGGGAATCGTCTCGTGCCCGGTGAGGACGTCGAGCTTGGTCATCACCAGATCGGTCAGCCCGTTGACGCGTGCCGCGTAGCGGGTGACGACGGCGTCGTGCCAGCCGCAGCGGCGCGGGCTGCCGGTGGTGACCCGTACTCGCCACCCTCGGTGCGGGCAGCTCGCCCATGTCATCAAGCAGCTCGGTGGGGAAGGGCCTCCCCACGCGGGTCGTGTAGGCCTTGACCACGCCGACGACCGAGTCGATCCGGGTGGGCCCCACGCCGGTGCCGGTGCAGGCGCCGCCGGCGGTGGGGTTGGAGGAGGTGACGAAGGGGTGGGTGCCGTGGTCGATGTCGAGCATCGTGGCCTGGCCGGCCTCGAACAGGACGAGTCTTGCCCTTCGTCGAGAGCGCTGTTGAGCACCAGGGGCAGTCGACGACCATGGGCGGACCCGATCCGCGTAGGGACAGCAGCTCGTCGGCAACGGCGTCGGCATCGATGGCGGCCCGGTTGAAGACCGAGGAAGAGGCTGTTCTTCTGGTCCGGGGCGGAGCGCACCTTCTGACGCAGGATCGACTCGTCGAAGAGGTCCTGGACGCGGATGCCCACGCGGTTCATCTTGTCCGCGTACGTCGGTCCGATCCCACGGCCGGTGGTGCCCAGCTGACGCGCGCCCAGGAAGCGCTCGGTGGTGCGGTCCAGAGACCCGGTTGTAGGAGGGGATGATGTGAGCGTTGGCGCTGATGAGGAGACTGGGCGTCCTTGCCGCGAGGTGATCTCGGCGATCTCGTTGAAGAGGACCTCCAGGTCGACGACGACGCCGTTGCCGATGATGGGCGTGACCCCGTGAGGACACCGGCCGGCAGGAGGTGGAAGGCGAACTTCTCGCCGTCGATCGACGACGGTGTGCCGGCGTTGTTGCCGCCGTTGAACTTCACGACGTAGTCGACGTCCTGACCGAGCTGGTCAGTCGCCTTGCCCTTTCCCTCGTCTCCCCACTGGGTCCCGACGACGACAACGGCTGGCATGGCTGCTCCCTGACTTCAGTGACGGCGTGCCGGTGGACACACCGTTCTCTAACCACGGAGCCGTGGAAGAGGTTCACAGTGCTCCCCACCAACGGAACGGGGAGACGATACGGTGGGGGCATGCCTCAAGTCACCGTCCGCCGTAGTTCCACACAGCGCCCTGTGCTGGCGACCTCCTCGTCCTGACCGTATCCGCCGTCCTGGCCTGGCCTGCGCCGGGGTACGCCCTCCCACGGCTGATGAGGGTGTGAGCTTCAGCATTTCCAGTGACATCGTCATCAAGGACAAAGCACGTTCTCCGTGAAGCTCACGATGTCTGAGGTGAGACCCGATCCGGTGCTCAGCAGAGCGCGTGCGATGAGCCTCGCCCGATTCAAGCAACTCGAGCATCAAGGACCTCAAGGTGAAGTTCAAGTCTGAAAACGGCACCCGTGACGGTGCACGATAGGGGACCGGCCCCATCACCTCATCCTCGCAGAACGTCAAGCACGAGGGCGATGAGTTCATCGTTCAGACGCTGAACTTCGACGACCTCCCTCGATGTCTCCGTCGACGTCGTGATCGAGTCACTTTCCCGGGTAAGGTCACCGAGGCCGACGGCGGCATCGGTCGAGGGCGCAAGGTCTCTTCAACGACAACGATCAGCATGAGGTCAAGGGGAAGGACAAGCCCGCCAAGAGCGCAGCGACCGGCAGCTCACAGGACGCTGCAGGGAGAGGAGCAACGGCTCATTCCGTGTGGGTCTGCGCTTGCTCGGCACGCTTGCCGTGGCCATCGTGGGCGGCGTTGTGGCGCGATCGTCATGAGCCAGAGGAAGAAGAAGCAGTCCCAGTTCAATCCTTTACGCGACTCGGCTCAGGTCTACTGACCCCCAGCCCAGGCATTCTGCCCAGCCAATGCAGCGCCTCTCAGCCCGGCTACACTGACCGCGCACTCAGCCCTACCAGCCGGGCCACACCACCCAGCCGCGCAGCCCTACCAGCAGGGACAGCCGGGCCAGCAGCCACTACCAGCCTGGCTGCACTGGGCCCTACCAGCAGGGCGGCCGACGCCGCAGCCCTACCAACCGACACCGCAGCCCTACCAGCCGGGCACGGGGAACCGCCACCAGCCCTGCCAGCAGCAGCCTACAACAGCAGCAGGGGCTGGCCCTGTCAGGAGATTCTGGGCGTCGGGTGATTCCTGGACCATCAGCTGTGTGGTCGCCTCCCACAACAGAGCCCGCAGCATTCAGATCGTGCCACGCCTGAGGCCGCCTGGTGTGTCACACTTGGAGTGGGGGACGTCACCGTTGCAGTACTGAGGCACGACACCTCATCACCCTGCGTGCGAGTGAGCCCTCGCAGCCTCTACAACCCGCAGATGATCACCCAAAAGCTATGGCATCGGGATCAGAACTTGCGCAGTTCGATACGCTTCTTCTACACTAGAACAGAACTCTTCTTCACCAAAGGAAGGATCGATAGTGCCTCTGTAACAGCTCAACCCACATTTTGGCTATCACGCTATTCTCGACATCACTAATACTAAGTAGTTGTTTGGCGCCAGAAAATACACCACGCGTCAACAATTCCACCACTGAAGACAGCTACCGCCACCCACACTCCAACCTCACCATCGAGACACTTCTGCGGAAAAGACACGAAATTAACACCAACTCCTCTCTCAGATGCTTTCAGAAATTACAGTCACCTCAATTCCCGACAATCTAGATGAAACAAAACTTCGAATAGTTGAAGCTTTCATTAAGTACGACAAAGCCACATGGGTTGCTTTTACTAAAATGGACGGCATTGGCGATGTGAAGGATGCTGCGATCGATAAAAGAACTCAACAAATTCAAACACACTTACGACCACCGAGACTCTTCAAGGAAGCCACCTTAGCGGGTCAGTATCAATTTCCATTAAAGCAGTTGAATTCTCGTCAGACGATATCGTCGCAACCCTTTTCACGTGCACAGATCAGACTCAAGTTCATTTGGTCAACCGACAAGGGAATGAAGAATTCACGGAAGACTTAAGGCATACGTTTTCCATGACACACTCTCCTTTGAATCGCACCAAAAATAGTTGGGTAGTTAGCAACTCTTCACAGACAGGATTCGATCAATGCTGAAAAAGGTTTCCCCACTTCCTCCCAATATCCAAAATAGCAGTAGCCGCCAACTCAATTATCTTGGCGACTGGAATGGCATCGACCATCCTATGCAGCAGGAGGGATCAGCGCAGATTCGACTCAGGGCCCCAATGGAACCGGACGAGTTTCAGTTCATTTTAGACGTCACCTATTCCTCTTCGGGGTCAAACACATCCACATCATCCTCCCTATCTACCACGGTCGAAGCCATCCTGCTATTTTTGAGCCGGGCCTTAATGGACCCGACATGGCTAAAGCTCGATTCAAATGTAGCGATCACGACCCGAACCATCGGCGACAACAACAAATTGACGCAGGCATAATTCCAGACTACCAAAAACATAAAGATGACACGGCAGGGAAATGGTGGACTCGACACTGCGACCCAGATGCTTTTCCAGACCAAGAATCATATAACCGAGCAGTGGCGGAATACGAGGGCAAGGCGACCACGATATGGGTAGACCAGGGAAACCAGCCACCCGCACCATCAGTTAGTGGCGCAACTCTAGCCAAGGCAGCATGGCAAGCCACCACGATACCGAACCCCACCATCGACACAAACCCAAAGGTTGGCGAGTCTAATTATACTATCTTAGGCATAGACACTTGGGTCTGGGCGACAGGTGAAACCCCGAAAAGCGTACAAGTAACGGCAACTGCCGGAGGGACATCAGCTACAGTCACGGCGGGTTCCGCCGGACTCCAACTATCAGCACCGACAGCAAACCATCTTGCCAGGGATTTGGAATACCTTGGCATCGAGGAATGCCAGAAGGGTCTAGCCCCTGCACCATTGTTTTCAACCGTAGTTCAGCCCACCTTGGAGGGACTACCCCCCTTTCCGTTTCCGTCGCCTACAGCGCTTCATACACAGCAACTGACGGATCCGCTGGAACACTTCCTAGTGTTACAACATCCAATGTAGTTAACATTCCTGTTGCAGAGATTCAAACTCTCACCACAAAATCGAGAAAAGAAATAAAGTACCAACCCCAATGCCCTACAGCAATCTAGCACAGATAACCTAATCTGCATCAGCTTCAGTAGTCATGATTGCAAGATTCAAACATTGACCGACTTCATTGAAATGTTAACATCAACCATTTTTCACTTCTTCAAGTAGAAGAAGCTGGAGCGCTGGAGCAGGGCGATGAGGTAGGTCTGGAAAGCCGGCCCGACCAGAACCATGAACCATGCGACCGCGGCCCGCGAGGCCAGCAGCCCCCTACAAGACGATCGCCGGCGCCGCCACGATCACCAGAGCAATCACCGTGATTCCCAGACGGCCCACCGCGGGACGAAGCGCATTGGACAGGTGCCGGCCGACCGGGGCGTCGAAGAAGGCGGCCAGCGGCAGCAGCCAGATGATGATCGCAGCCAGAAGCACTCCCCGGCCAGCACCAGCCCGGACGGCGCACCGCTCATGCCACCGTTCCGTTCCCCAGGGATGAGTCGGACAGAAGCGAGGTACTCCCAGGCACTCAGGGACCACCAGGACAAGCACTGGCAACCACCAGGCCAGGGACTGGCGCAGGGTTGAGACGGAAGAGCGCCACCAGGCGCTCATGACCGCCGGGTCGTCATCGGCCGCCATCTCACCGGCCACGCGGGCGCAGGCGGTCAAGGAGGCTCCCGCTGTCACCACCGGCAAGCAGCCGGCCAGGGTGAGGACATTGAGGGATGACGATGTCCGCCGCTGCGAGACCAGGCCCGATAGGCCGGACTGTCGGGGCCGGGGAACAGCGCCACGGGAGCTCCTTCATGCGGACTCGAGCGGTAACAGGTGGACGATACGGGCGGTTCTCAAGGCCGTCGGTGGGGGCCTCAAGAACCGCCCGTATCAGGACTCGTAGTGCGGGCATCAGCCTTTGACCGCTCCCCGCGGCAACGCCCTCGATGATGTGCTTCTGACCGAAGAGGTAGAAGGCCACGATCGGGACGATGGCGAAGACGAGCATGGCCATCTGGGCGCCCAGGTCCTTGTTTCCGTTGGACCCCGTCAGAGCCTGGATGACAATCGGGACCGTCTTGTAGCGCTCATCCTGTCCGATGACGAGGTTGGGCAGGAGGAATTCGTTCCACACCCACATGGCGTTGAGGATCGCCACCGTGACCGCCGTCGGCTTGAGCAGCGGCATGACCGCCTTGAAGTAGGTCTGCAGCGGCGAGCAGCCGTCCATGTAGGCGGCCTCCTCGATCTCCAAGGGGATCGACTTGATAAAGCCGGCGAACAGGAACACCGACAGTCCCCCTCCGAATCCGAGGTAGAGGACGATCATGCCCCAGGGCGTGGCCAGGCCGAGCATGTCGGCCACCTTGACGGTGGGGAACATGACCATCTGGAAGGGAGCGATCATGGAGAAGGCGAAGGCGTAGTAGATCATGGAGGTCCACCACGTCTTGATGCGGGTGATGTAGTAGGCGGTCATCGCCGTGAGGGATACGATGACGACGACGGAGCCCACGGTGATGAACAGCGACCAGCCCACTGGCACTGGCGAAGCCCGACAGGGCCAGGCCGGTGGCGTAGTTGTCCAGGCCGACCGAGCTCTTCGACGTCGGGAGGCTGAAGGGCTCATTCGAGATGAAGATGTTTCCCTTGAAGAGTTGACAAGAACAAAGACGGGAGGAATCACCCACACAAGGACGAGGACGATCAGCAGACCGAACAGAACGTTCTGGCCGGCGGAGCGCCGAGAGCTTCCGCTTGAAAGTGTCTTCAGAGTGTGTGTGTCTGGACGGCAGCGCTCATGCGTCGACCTCCTTGGAACGAGTGGCGCGCAGCTGGATGAGCGCGATGGTGGCGACGATGAGGAAGAGAAATGACGGCCTCGGCCTGGCCACACCCTCTTGATGGTTCTTCACATACATCGTGCTGACGATGTTGAGAGCCACGCCATTTTCGGTCTGCTGGCAGGATTGCCATTGGTCAGGGCGAGGTTCTGGTCGTACATCTTGGTGTTGGCCAGAGTGAGGAACAGGCAGATGGTGATCGGGGCGCATGATCATCGGGGAGCGTCACGTTGCGCGTCTGCACTGCTGGCACCGTCGATCTGCGAGGCCCTCGATGAGCTCAGGCGGAACGTTCTGCAGACCGGCGATGTAGATGACCATCATGTAGCCCATGAGCTGCGCAGTTGACGAGCGATGACCAGACCGGCCAGTCCCGGTCGCCAGTCGTGACGATCAGTCTGGTCCCAGCGCTGAAGAATCGCATTGGCGTCACCTGCCAGGTGAGCCCAGGACGATGCCGCCGATGAGGTTCGGCAGCGAAGACGGCACGGAAGAAGTTGGTGCCGCGCAGCTTGCGGGTCAGAATGTAGAGCCAGGGTGAAGGCTGGGTTCACCGATGATGATCGGACGATCGACACGAGCGCAGTGACCCCAGTGCAGGGATGAAATGACTCTCTCACTGAATGCCCTGACGTAGTTGTCCGGTGCCCACGAACCGAACATTGGTGAGGGCGCTGAACTGAGTGAAGGGAGATAGAGCCCCATGAAGAAGGGGGACGATGAACGCGATCGCGAAGGCAACAGGGTCGGCCCTGCAAATACTGGGAAGAACTTTTTCAGTGCCTTGGTCATATCTACCTCAGGTGCAACCGGCACCGCCAGGCGACCAGAGCTCCCGCCGACGGCAGCGCATGAGCTGAACGGCTCGAACGTGCCGCCCCGGGAGGAGAGGATGGGGAGATGAGTCGCCGTCATGCCGTCGTCGACAGGCTCAGGCGGGCCCGAACCGGCTCTGGAAAGCGACTCGACGCGTCACTTCGCCTAGCCTCCTCTTCTCCGTGCATGATCGGTGACGAAGAGTCCTTCGACCTTCGCTCCAGTCCTCCTTGCCGGTAGCGTACTGAGCAGGTGCTGACCGAGCTGGTTCTTGCAAGTCCTGGCTCGGGAAGGTCAGGAAGACCCACCCGACGGGCGTGAGGTCCTTGTTGGTGATGGCCGCAGCGACCTCCTTGCCCAGCAGGTCGGAGGGGCGAGGTCTGCGTAGGCAGCTTGAGGGCGCAATGATGCTGAGCCTCTCGGCGGCGAGCTTGGAGCCCCCGGCGTCGGTGAACAGCCAGGTGAGGAAGTCCTTGGTGGCCTTCTGGTCCCTTCGGCGGCCTCGAGAGTTGATCGTCAGGTAATTCTCGGTGCCGATGGCGATGTTGGACTGTCCTCGCCGGAGACGCCGATGTGAGATCGACTGGGAAGTGGATATCTTCCTTCTTAGACGACGTTGCCCGACTCATCTCAACCTGCGACCAGGCCCAGTTTCCGTTCTGAACCATGGCGGCCTTACCGACGGCGAACTCCGACATGGCGTCCTCGACGCTCTTTGCTGATCTCAGTCTCGTCGGCACCGTGGAGTTCTTGAGGTAGAGGTCGAAGATCTCGCTGTAGTTCTCCGAGTAGGTCAGCTTGATCTCGTCGGGTCGTCGACCTTGGCGTCGCGCGTACTCGTGTAGACGGGGTAGTTGGCCAGGTGGGTCTGCCAGCGCCAGTCCTCGCCGGGAGCGAAGGAGGTGGATGCGAAGACACCCTCAATACCGAGCTCGGCCTTCTTGGACTGCATGTCCTCGACGACCTCCTTGAGCTTGTCGAAGCCCTTGATCTGGTCGACGGCGGTGGCCTCGGCGCCTCCATGGCGAGTACTTCTCGAGGATGGCGGCGTTGTAGACGATGCCGCAGCCCTCGATCGCCAGCGGCGCGCCCGACCTGCCCTCCTCACCCGCGAGTCAGGGACTCATCCGTCATCTGCTTGGTGAACTCGGCGTCGGACAGGTCGGAGGCATACTCCTTCCAGTTGCCGTAGCCCACGGGACCGTTGAGATTGAACAGCGTGGGCGGGTTGGACTTGGCGATCTCTGTCTTGAGGGTCTGCTCGTGGTGCCGGAGGCAGCGGTGACGATCTGACGTTCACGCCGGTCTTCTTGGTGTGGGCGGCCGCGATGTCGCTTGAACGCCTGCTCCGACTCGGGCTTGAAGTTGAGGAAGTGGGCGCCACCGGCGCCATCGGATCCGGACGAGCCCTTCGAGCAGGCCGCCAGGGTCGCGGCGACCGCGATCGCAGCAGTTCCACCGAGCATGGAGCGACGGGAGATGAGTCGCATTGGGGTCCTCCTTTGGACGCGTGGGACAGAGCGCGGACAGGGAGGCGTCCGCAGGTGCGACTGCCGTGTCGCCGGCGGCGGACCGTCGGCTCAGCAGCGACGGCCTATCGCTGGCACTTTCCGCCCGCATTGCTGCAAGGTTTGCAATCAGTGGCCTGGGTCTCAGTTGAACATCTTTCGTTCGACAGGCCGTTCACCCGGCGGTCGCAGATCCACCTCCCCTCAGGAGACACATCATCGCTTATCCCCCTTTGCAAGAATGCAACCGATCGATCGGTTCGCCGTCGGGGGCCTCTCCACCGCACCACCCCTGCGCGAACAGGACGTGGCCCTAGCACCACAAGGGTGCCGGGGCCACCTGCGTCAAGGTCGCCGCTCACCCCCGTGCGAGGTGAGGGACTCACTGCGGGCGGGAGCCGACGGGAGCCGAGGCGCTCGCAGGCCTCGACGGCGGGCGGCTATGCCCTTCTCGGCGAGCCTTGCCCCAGGCGCGCGGGTCGTAGGCCTTCTTGGAGCCGACCTCGCCGTCGATCTTGAGCACGCCGTCGTAGTTCTTGAACATGTGGTCCGCCACCGGGCGCGTGAAGGCGTACTGGGTGTCGGTGTCCACGTTCATCTTGATGACGCCGTTGCGCACGGCCGTGGCGATCTCCTCGGCGGTGGAGCCGGAGCCGCCGTGCATGACCAGGTCGAAGGGGTCTTCTTGTCCCCGACCTTGGTGGCAGGCGGTCGCCCAGGCGCTTAGCGACGTCGGCCTGGATCTCGCCCAGGAGCTCGGGGCGGAGCTTGACGTGGCCGGGCTTGCAGGCGCCGTGCACGTTGCCGAAGGTCAGCGCCGTGGTGTGGCGGCCGTCTCGCCCAGGCCCAGGGCCTCGACGGCGGCCCAGGCGTCGTCGGCCGTGGTGTAGAGGCTGGCGTTCTCCTCGCCCTTGATGCCGTCCTCCTCGCCGCCGACGGCGCCGATCTCGATCTCCAGGATGGTGTTGGCCTTCTTGCTCATGGCCAGCAGCTCGACGGCGAGCTGATGTTGTCGTCGGGGTCTCGGCGGAGCCGTCCCATGTGGGACTGGAAGGCGGTGGGCTCGCCGCGCTTGGCCTGCTCGATCTCGATCTCGAGCAGCGGCCTGAGCCAGGTGTCGACCAGCTTGCGCGGGCAGTGGTCCGTGTGCAGCGCGAAGGTGATCGGGTACAGGTCGGCGATCGTGTAGGCGTAGGCGGACAGGGCCAGGGGAGCCCTTGACCCTGTCGGCGCGGGAGGAGCCGGACCAGTAGGCGGCGCCCCCGTTGGAGACCTGGACGATGCCGTCGGACTCGGCCTCGGTGAAGCCCTGGAGGGCGGCGGAGAGCGTCTGCGATGAGGTGACGTTGATCGCGGGGATGGCATACTTGCCGGCCTTCGCGCGGTCAAGCATGTCGGCGTAGGACTCCGGGGGTTGCAATGGCCACTGGGTGCCTCCTGATTGTCTGTAGTGAGTCAGTGGTTCAGCCGATTGTTCCACGAATTCGAGGCCGAGTGAACCGGATCATGGTCCCAGGTCGGGCGGCGGTCGGGCGGCGGTCGGGCGCCATGCCTGTTCAGGGGTGGTTTGGTCCCGCCGTCCACGGGCGGGCCGTCGCAGCGCGGGCCGCGACGGCTCCCGGAGGTCAGTCGGGCGCCGGCCCCGCGTGGCTGAGGATCCAGGTGTGCATGGCCACGGCCGCGGCGGCCGCCACGTTGATGGAGCGGGTGGAGCTACTGGCCAGGGATGCGCAGCAGGCGGGGTAGCCGGCGCTCAGCTCGCGCGACTGCCCTCACCCTCGGAGCCGAAGACCATGAGGGCAGCGCTCGGGGCAGAGCGGCGGACTCCAAGGGCTGCGCCCGGGGCCGTTATCGATGCCGACGACCTCGTAGCCCTCGGCTCGCGCCCAGGCGAGCAGCTCGCCGAGCTCAGGGTGGTGTACGTCAGGTAACGGTTGGTGACCATGGCACCGCAGCTTTGTTCCAGCGGCGTCGGCCGATGATGTGGACGCCGGCGTTAGGCGTTGGCGCTGCGCACGGTGGAGCCGATGTGGGTCTTGGCTGACGTTCTCGATGGCGATGTGCAGCCGGTGGGCGCGGGCGGCCAGGTCGGCGCGGATCGCCGCGACGGTCACAACAGTAGCGGTCAACGACATGCGCGGTCACCGGCGGCGAGGCAGCCCGCGATCGTGAGCGGGGGTCGGAGGCCCATGCCCGGGGCCGCCGGGCCAGGGGACGACGCCGACCTGACGGACGTCGGCCGGCCGGTCCTCCTCCGGACTCGGCACAGAATCCACGGCGGAGGCCGCGCAGGCGAGGTGCTCCCCCTCAGGCGGGTCGGCAGGGGCCTCAGGCTCCGCCTCACCGCCCGCAGGCGCCGTCGGGTGCTCACTCCAGGCCGAGGTCGGCCAGACCGAGCCGCCGCGTGCAGTAGAGGCAGGCCGGCAGCCTCGAGTAGCGCTCGCGCGCCCGGTGGTCGGTCCACGATGACGGCCACGGCCCGCACGTCGGCGCCCGCCTCACGCAGGGGCCCTCGACGGCCTCGGGGCGAGCCGCCGGTGGTGAGTGTCCTCAGGACCACCACACGGCGTCTGGCGACGTCGGGCCCCTCGATGCGGCGGCGCATGCCATGGTCCTGGCGGCCTTGCGCGACGAAGGCGTCAGGTCAGGCCGCGCGAGGCCGCGGCGTGCAGCATGGCGGCGGCCACGGGGTCGGCCCCCATGGTCAGGCCGCCGACCGCGTCGATCTCGTCGGTGCCCAGGCTGCCTCCTCGAGGAGGTCGAGCGCATGCGTGGCCGATGAGGGGCGGCCTCGTGGTGGAGGTGGCGCGGCGCATGTCCACGTAGAAGTCGGACTCGAGGCCGGAGGCGAGGTGACCTTGCCGCGGACGACGGACAGCTCGTCGACGAGCTCGGCCAAGCGGGTGATGTGGGGTCGTTGGTGCTCACGGCTCCGATGGTGAGTGGGATTCAGGGGGCCGTGGAAGCAGGTAGACACCCGCCGCGGCGAGCCGCCCCATCCGCGCGGCGCGGATGGGGCGGGCTCCTGAAACTCGGACGGAAGAAGGAGTCAGGACAGGGCGGCCACGGCGGCGTCGTAGTCGGGCTCCTGACCGACCTCGAGGGACCTGCTCGGTGTGACGACCCTTGCCGGACTCGTCGAGGGACCACGACAGCGCGCGACAGCAGACCGGCCAGCGGGCCGTCGGCCAGAGGTGACGCCGTAGTCGGCGCCGAAGGTGGAGCGGAAGGTCGAGCCGGTGACCACGTTGGTGAGGCCCTCGGCGCCGCAGAAGCGGGGAGCCGGCGAAGAAAGGGCAGGTCGGCGGAACGCAGACCACGGTCGTGTTGTCCAGCTCGGAGGCCAGCGTTGAACTGGCGCACGGGCGGCGCACGCGGTGTCCACCGAGGGAAGATGTTGAGGACCACGCGGCGGCCGGCCAGGGACTGGCTGGTGACCGGGGCAGGTCAGCGCCCACGGGTCGAGGCGGGTGCGGCCGAGCCCACAGCGGGCAGCTCGCCGACAGTGCTGACGGGGTTTCCGTGGAAGGTAATGGAAGCCATGGTGCGATCGTTGCAGGTCATGGCGCCGCTGGCCAGCGGGGGCGCTCAGCCCTGGGCGATTCCGCGGTGGGATCGGGCCGCAAGCCGGTGCTCGCGCCCGGATCTGTCACGATCGGCGACTTTTTAGAGGCGGTCTCCGCCGATCTCGCCGCATCTGTGCTGGTCAGCACCTCAGGAAGGTCGGAAGTAATGCGAATAGCCCGGAATAGTCGCCATCTGTGACACTTTGCGCTGTCGAGTGAGCCTCCACGACCTCAGTCGCGCCCTCGACCGGAGCGCTCCAGGCTCACTGGCCATTCGGCGCACGAGCCAGCGGTGCCAGTCGCAGTATGGCGTTGGCACTGCGGTAGCGCAGGCTCGGGGTGCAGATGACCTGGCCGCGGCGCACCGCAGCGAGTCCGTCACTGACCACGCGCTCGGCGTCCAGCCACAGTGGCGCCTTCCACTGGGTCTCATCGATGCCGGCCGCGGCGTGGAAGCCGGTGTGGACCAGCCCCGGGCACAGCGCCGTAGCGCTCACCCGGTGCCGGCGAGCTCGACGGCCAGTGCCTCAGTGAACCGCAGCACCCAGGCCTTGTGGGCCGCGTAGGTACCTACGACGTGTGCGCGGCAACAGAGGAGACGTTGAGAATGGCACCGCGTCCGCGCTCCACCATGGCGTCGGCCGCCGCGTGGGAGGCCACCATGACCGCCCGGACCATGACGTCGAGGGCCTGCTCCTCGCGGGCCAGGTCTCCCCCGACGAAGCGCTGCCCCAGTCCGAAGCCGGCGTTGTTGACCAGGAGCCCCACGGGCTTGCTCTTGTCCCGCAGGCGCTCGGCGACGCTCGAGGTCATCGCGCTCGGACAGGTCGGCCTGCAGAGTCTCCACCTGGACGCCTGCGAACTGCCGCACCTCCTCGGCCACCTTCCGCAGGCGCTCAGGGTGCGCGCCACGAGGACGAGATCAGTGACGGGCCTGGGCGAGCTGCCAGGCGAACTCCAGGCCGGGGCCGCTCGGCCCCGGTGACAAGTGCTGTTCCATGGCGGCGGGTTAAGGACGCTTACTGAGCGATCAATGGAACCAGCCTGCCGCCGGTTACCCTGCTGCCATGCGCCTGGCCACCTGGAACGTCAACTCCATCCGTACCCGTGTCGACCGCGTCCTGGCCTTCCTGGAGCGCGAGGACATTGACGCCCTGGCGATGCAGGAGATCAGTGCCGCCCCGACCAGTTCCCAGTCGAGGCCCTTCGAGGCGGCCGGCTGCGAGCTGGCCATCCACGGCCTCAACCAGTGGAACGGGGTGGCGATCGCCTCGCGCGTGGGCCTCGACGACGTCACCACCTCCTTCCCTGGCCAGCCCGCCTGGGCAGCTAAACGGGCCGAGCCGGTCGTCGAGGCCCGGGCGCTGGGAAAGCGACGGTCGAGTGCGGCCTCGGATGCGAGGCCGGTGCGCCTCTGGAGCCTGTATGTGCCCAACGGCCGCGAGCTCACCACCCGCACTACGTACAAGCTCGACTGGCTGCGGGTGCTGCGTGACGACGTCGCCGCCTGGCTCGAGGCCGAGCCCGACCTGCCGCTGGCGCTGGTGGGCGACTGGAACGTCGCGCCCAGGGACGAGGACGTGTGGGACGAGACGTCTTCGAGGCGCCACCCACGTCTCCTTACCGGGCGTGAGGCCTTCGCCGCCTTCGCCGAGGCGGGCTTAGTGAGGTCACGCGCGCGGGGTCGCAACTACACGTACTGGGACTACCAGAGCTGCGCTTCCCGAAAAACGAGGGGCATGCGCATCGACTTCGTCTACGCCTCACCGGCCCTGGCGAGGTCGCGTCACCGGCGCCGCCATCGACCGCGACGAACGCAAGAGACAAGGGCACCTCCGACCACGTCCCCGTCATCGTTGAGGTCAGCTGAGACCGAGGGGCCGCGGCCCGGAAAGCCAGCAGGGAGAATCGGCTGAGGGCGGACACGCAACCCGCTCGCTGACGCCGCGAGGCTTACCGGTCGGACCCATGGAAGACAATCGAGAATCATGCCAATTGCCCAGGGAATATTTGTATAGAAATGACACTTCACGCCCGCCGGAACCTCGACATATCAGACATATGATGCCCGTATGAAATATGCGTCCAGCCGGTCAGTCGACGTACGGCCCTCACACTCTCCTCACTGACCGCCGTGACATTGGCGGCGTGCTCGAAACAACGGGCCGCCTCTGAACCAGCACAGCCACCACCAGCCCCGCAGACCGGGGCCCCTCCTCCCCATCTGACCGAGACTCCGACACCCACCAGCTCCCTTCGGCACGCCACACCCACAGCGGGCGATCCGTCGACGCCACCCACGCACGGCACTGACGACGTGACACCCTCCGCCCCGCCAGCCGGGCGGAAGCCTCGACCAATACCCAGGGACGCGACCTCACACGAGCCGACCTGTTCAACCCACCATTCATCCTGAAAGAAGATCTCTACAACGTGGCCACGACCAGCAGAAGAAGGGGATCGGTGCACGCTTAAGGGACAGCGATGGCGTTGAGGCTGAGCTTCGACTGGAGAACCGGTTCCACAAGCTCACCTCTCAATGCCGGACAGGACAATAATTCAGCATCCTCCGACCTCACCCTCAGAGTTGAGGTATACAAGGACGGGAAGAGCGATCAGTTTGTCGATATCCCTTTCAATGAGATCAAACCCCTGAGATTGATGTCACCAAAGTCAATGCGCTCAAGATCGATCTCATTCCATTAAATCGCGACGGATTCAAGTACAACGGCTCCAGCTCCTCACTGCCGTCATGTTCGATATGAGGCTGCGGAATAGCAGGAGGCGGCGGAATGAAGGTCTTCCGTTCCAAAACCGACAACACGTCAAATAAACCGCGTATCGTCACGGAACGAGGGTCCAGGACCGCCACTGTCGAGCAGGCAAAAGACAGCAAACGAGGCGTGACGGTCGGCATAGCAAGCCTTGCGGTCACCGCGACGATCGGAATCGCATCACTGGCTATCACCTGGCTGACGTACTCCCAGCAGGCCGAGCAGCCCTCGCCTTGCTCCTCCAGTCCCTTCCTCCGAGTCTCCTCGACCTCACCGCCATGAGAGCCTCACTCTGCTGCAACCGACGAGAGCTCCACGCAAACAGGTTCACCGGTGTCAGGCTGCTACGACGGAGACACTCCGACACCGTGCGAGCTCGCCGCACTCGCAGGAGGTGTTCGCCAAACCGGACGGATTCTCCTGCGATACGAGTGCGCTCATCCTCCACATGGGCGGCATGCCCGGCATTGACCTCCTCGCCTCAAACATCAACGTCAAACCCCTTGAGAACACGGAGGACCGGTGCGTCGTCGAGGCCGTCGGGAATGCCGCACGTGTCACTCAAGGACATCTGGGCATCCGACAACGACCACACGCGGCTACAGGACGGCGGCGAGGTTCCGTCGGTGCTTCAACCGTCGGGGGCAGGCGACCTCCTGCGACACCGACCACGCCTCCGAGGGAGTTCACGACGCACCGGAGGAGGTCGACTGCGGCAAGAAGTACGAGGACTTCTCCGCCGGCCGGTCGACCGCAACATTCGGGTGACTCGCCGGTCCAGGGACCACCGGATCGTCTGCCGCGCGGAGGTGCAGGGTGAGCACCGACAGGCTGATCGCCTCAGTCCGCGACCTCGGGAACTCAACTCTCCCCATCAAGCAGAACTAAGCACGTGTGCGCCGGCAGAACAAGTCATGGGAGAGGCCGGATATCACCAAAGGCCCAGGGACGCCCTCACGCGGCAACGGGCCAGCGGCGTCATCCTCACGCGGCACGGCCGGTATTGCCCGGCCGAGTGTTGCCCGGGCGGACGGACGCAGGCGTCCTTCGTCCGCAGCCCTACAAGGCCAGGATTTGGTCGTCGAGCTCGGGCCAGGTTCGCCGGTGAACCGCCCCGAAGGCTTAGCCCCAGGAAGACGGCCTGGCGCTCGCGGCGACCGGATCCACGCAGATGAAGGAGCCCGACTGGCCGAAGTGCCCGACGGTCTGCTCACTGTTGCCGGTCCCGGTCCAGTGCGGGGACTTGGCTCCGCGCACCTCACCCCCAGGCCGAAGGGTTGGGGGTCTGTCGCCCATAGCCGGGTAGGACGCCGTCGAGGCCTGGGCAGGACCGGAGTGCGGGCGCGCTGCGCGAGGGCGGGCGAGACGAGCCTGGGCGCGGCCAGCTCGCGGGCGAACAGGGACGGGTCGCGGGCGCTGCCCCTCCCAGGTGGGCGGGCGAGCCGGGGATGAGGACGCTGGCCATCCCCAGGCTCGAGCACCGTGGTCTCCACCCAGGTCTCCAGGGGCGTGCCCGGTGGCCTCCTCGAGGCGCTCGCCCAGGATCTCGATGCCACGGTTGCGGAGTAGATGCGGCGCGCGTGCCTGGGGCCGCCAGGCGCTCGTCAGGTCGGCCGCGATCCCCGAGGAGTGGGACAGCAGGGTTCTCGATGGTCGCGCCGTCGGGTGCGGGAGAACCGGCGGGGGCCTCCAGGTTCAGCAGTCCCGGTCGACGGCGACCAGGGCCGCCCAGGCGACAATCGGCGGTCACCGAGGCGAAGGAAGGGATCTCGTCAATGTCAGCCTCGAGGGCACGCACGTCGCCGGCGGCAGACCTGCCGGTCACGACGAGGGCGGTCGGGAAGAGGCGGCCAGCGCCGGCAGAGCAGGAGCCGGCGCCTGAGGGGTGTCCGGGGTGGTCATCGCTCCTCTCACCTGGACCGGCTCTCCCGACGCGGCCAGGCCAAAACGCCCCGCGACCGTACCTTACGCCACGAGGACCGGACCCCCGCTTCCCGTCTGCGAGCCGTCTGGCACAGCCGCGAGCGCCGGCCTGCAAGCCGGCCGGGGCCGGCAGGCCGCCCGGTCAGCGCCCCGGCGCGCCGTGAGTCGGCGAAACCTGCCGGCTCGCGAGAGGATCGGGCGATGCCCTTCTACCACCGCCGCCCGCCGACCGTGGCCCGTTGCGCCCCGCCGCTTCCCCATGGCGGCCAGGTGCACGCCGCTCCACACCCCGCTGAGCTGGCGGGGCCGCCGGTGTCGAGCAATATGCATCGCTTCC
>BNJV01000593.1_pt1 | contig 33159 bp, 40 predicted proteins | sample 8540591 | NCBI WGS metagenome assembly BNJV01 (sample SAMD00202457, study PRJDB9452) | human saliva metagenome | host: Homo sapiens | reverse complement strand
ATTCACTGCGGGCAGCCATAACAATCCTACTCCGCACATCTTCTTTTAATATTTTTCATTAATTATCTTATTAACGGACAATGTGTTCATAGCGTATTGCATTCATTCTGCAGTACGCTTTCAATTGTTCAGTGCTCTATGGCATTTTAATCTCTCTCACTATCTCTGCTGCAAAAGATAGGCGAAAGATTTCCGTCTTGTCAATACTTACTAATAGGTATTTTAACGAATCGATTATTAGAGCTAAACATATTTTGTTTTATCATCGAGCGGATTGTTTTGTCTTTTGAAGGCGCAGACGTAGCAGGCTACGTCAAGTTACAAAAGACAAACAAGATGTCGATACGAAAAATAAAAGCTGTTAGGAAACAATATCATATCCATAAATTTGTGCCTTATATGAGAAAATTCCATCCGTTCAACATTATGAAATATTGTTACAAAATAACAAGAAAAAGGTAGAGTAAAGACTAAAAACGAGTGTTTTAAACATCACCGTAACCATCTTGTATTCAATCAGTTGCAAGGATGGCTTTCAAAAGGGCGTTTATAAGAGGTGTAAGGGCGTTAGTAGGGGACTTAAGGGCATCTTTTCAAAGCTAATTGGGCGTCTTTTTCAAAGCCAAAAAGATGATGTTTTGAAAACGAGTTAGTTACAAACCCATTTTTAATATACCTCAATTCCGCAGCATTATTCCTTGTGAGGTACTTTTATATATTGAGTGACATTTTTGGGGTTTTATCCATTGATGAGGGATTTTCTGGGGTTCTTGGTTCTTGCATAGACATGAAATCCCCACCCAAACCAATGAGAATATGATAACCACAAAGAAAATACTATTGTTCAGGGACAGAGTAGTAGGTTTTTGTTGTATAGAGTTCAGAACATGCTGCCTTCCAGTGCGCACCATTTGCTGGCACGCTGACAAAATGTAGGATAAGAGCTTTCAGCCTGCTTGTCTTTTTCAATGAAAGCGACCTTTTCGCTGATATGACGGACGAGATAGAGATAGAAGTTTCTTCAACATGGCGGTAACCATCATGAAAACCATGTTCTCAGCCGCAAGGAAAAGGGCTGATGTGACCATCGAAGTCATTGTTCTGTATATCAGTTCTTTTCGCTTGCTCACGTTCATTGTAGAATGTAATGATGTCTTTCTCAGTGAACATCCAGTTATTAGTGAGGATACAGCAGTATGTATATTACTCGAACATATCCATCCATTGCCCTCCTTGTCTTTCAAGGACTACGCTGTACGACAAGCTTGTAAAATACTTTGTATCAAACTTGTGGGCTGGAACAAACTAGTGATCAAAGTCTAAGTCAACATGACTACCCACCTTTATAAAGCCTCATCCTCCCGTATCATTCGTAAAGTAAGGTATTCAACTTCTGTGCCCGTGTTGAAACTATACGACTTGTCGGAGGTTTCGCTCTTAAAGATAATGTTTCTCTTCAACAAGCTCCTTTAGTCCGCGCCCTACGGTGTCGGCACCGGGTAATAGCGTATCAGGTCTCTGCTTGAACTGTCCTATAAGCATTGATGTCCTCAAGGCATTCTCCACCACAAAGGTAGCTGAAGAAGGAAAGCGAAAATACTTCCATAGACAGATGCTTTGCCGCTACTTCCACGTTTACCCAATACAGATTCGGTAAGTTTTTCAAAGCCCAACTTTGAGAAAACGTCCATAATGTGATAAATTCCTCGAAAGAAGTGATATTCTCGTTTTTAATTGCTACCTTTGTCATGTCAGTTTTTGCTTACTTGTTATGTTTGCAGCACCAAGATAGGTGAAATTTCTGACATATCCAAGTGTTTTGAGAACTTTGTTTCTCAGACACTTGGAGTTCTCCTGAAAATTTATGCTGCGGAATTAAGGTATAACTAATCAGAGATATCTATCCATTGTAACGGAAGAACCTAATAAATGTGTCGGGTGACAAACTACAATATACTGTATTCAAAAGGTTGGAGGGGTGGTGATATATTTATAATATGGAGTCGGATTCATGGAATATAAAGAAGAAAGAAATTTTTCCTGAGGAAGTAGCTCTTATTGCCTTTCTAGCGTCCCAAAGCTCAATTCCAATTAAGAAATGGTACAGGAAAATAAATTTCATTGCTAATCCTCTCACAAAGAAAAATAGGCAGTATTTAGACTTTTTATAACCGAAATATACTCGAAGACAAAAGTAGAGTTCTTTTCATGTTGCAAGTTTCATGATGTTGATAATGTTGAAGTAGCGGTTTATCTTTTAATAGATTCTAATGATACGCTCTATGAATTAGATTTTTGGAAGGTAGATGATTCAGAAATTTCGTCATATTCCTTCACGTAGACTCTATGGAGGATATACGCAGATATAATCAGACTATTTGTAAGCAAATATTTTATTTTAAAGTGGTCATCGAGAGCAGAACAATAAAACAAAAGCAAGAAGCTTATGGTGTCGTTTGCTGCATAAGATGATTGTTTCACTCAGTGCAAATCCTGATTTTGATGATAAAATAGAGGATGTTACTCTATGGTTTATTGAATATGACGATGTGGTAAATCATATTGCAAACAGAGAAATTGGATTTGCTAAGATGGTAGGATTATTGTAAAATACTGACACCGATAGAAATTATGTGATTGGCTGGATACAAGTGCAATTGGAAGATTTCAAAAAGATGGTATAAATATGATAACCGAGAAATTTTAACGACTTATGGAATTCGGTCTATTACGATAGAAGCAAACAAAGAATCCAAAGCAGACTGTTATCAAAAATGGAGACTAAAGAATGTATGCAATCTTGCCTTCACGGACATTTTGGGCCGGCATCCTTTACGTTATGGATGAGAAGGGCACGAAAGTCTTCGATGCTTCATACGATGCGTGGGGGTAAGCAGACTGTAGCACTCAAATACGATAGGTTTACACCGAGGCTACACAGGGCATGAGATGTTGAATGAGTTTGACATCATCAAACGCGAACAGTAGCTAGTACGACCCTAATAACGGTCGGTTCTTGTGATGAGCAGCTATGTTCAAATGCCGAACAACAGCCAGAACTTCAACCGTTACAGCTAGTGCCTGAATAACCCACTGAAGTACTCCTGACGGATCCAGTGGGGATGGAACCTTATCATAGAGTGCTGCCATTGGAGGGTCTTCAGCTGGGCGTCACATGGATTCCAGCTTAATGCGAAAGGACTTGGGCTGCCTCGTCACTGAAGCTGTTGCAGGAGGCTGTTGGTGCAGGATTAAGCGTCGGGAGTGAACATTGCCATGGCAGGAGAGATAATTTCTGGACTGGAGCCGCAGGATTGGCGAAGGGAATTTCTTCTGCAGGATTTCGCTTGCAGGCGCTGCTTCCGGGTGCTGGCGCTGGGTTTGCTGGTGGTTTTATTAATAATGCAGGCGATTCTTGGTTAAGATGGACACAGCTTTGGAGAGGTCTTCTTGCTGGCTTAGGTTCTGGAAGCATAGGAGCTTTTAGAAAGGTGTTGAGCATTGCTGGAGGTTTGCTGTGGTGGTCTTGATGCCTTGAGCACAAGGTACAAACTTTTGGACAAGGGAATACTTCTCTTGACTTAAGCCAAAGGCTATGCTGCTTCCGGTAATTTTAAAATCGGTGAGACAACCATTACGAAAAGGGAAAGTATGTGAGGGACTTATGAGGTCAAAATGTATTCAGAAAGTTCTAAGTTGGGATCTTATAAAATGGGTAAATATAGTGGTGTAACAATACCAGAACGAGGAATAATTGTCGGGAAAGGTGTCTTTACATATAGGGGAACAGAAGGAATGGCTATGATGCAACACGAGTTTGGACATATCCTTGAATATCGAATTATTGGTCCTCGAGCATATTGGTCTGTCATTGCTCGAGTTTATTCAGTGCTTCACTGTCCTCTTGTGATGAACATCACAAATATTGGACTGAAACATGGGCAAACTATCTATCAAAAGAACATTTTGGAGCTAATTGGCTTGGAAAATTTTTCCCAAGAGATTATCCTGTACAAGATATTAGCTTGATAAATAAAATGGAAAATATATTTATCTACGCATACACATTATCGATCCCAATGGATTTGCCCATTTATTACTAATAAAAGATTCTCCTATGCTAAAAAAATAAAAATTAGTTTCACGAATAACAATAGCGTCATTCTTAATTTGTCAGGTACTGTTATCTTGCATCCCCGGATTTGATACGATACATTCCATAAGAGTCAGAAATTGCACCTGCGACACAGTGATTATAGGTGGATCTTTATATAACTGCATTGATAGTGTAGATGTTTTTAGAAACGAGTAATAACACTGCATTTTCTGGTTTTACCAGTATTGACTGAGTCCGGCTTTTCGAATATTCATGGAAATCTCATTTTACCAGACTCGATTGGCAGAACTACATATTCGTCATTGTTTAATCACAATCATACAGGATACCTATTCATAATTAAATTAAGCAATGCAAGAAAAATATACATGGCGTGATATAGTACAAACACAAACTTTATGACATAAAAGTAGTAACTGCAGATGATGAATTACAAAACAACAACAAGATTATAGAAGTTTATAGTTCTAAATAGAATGATAGTTACCAGGTCTCTGAGAATAAATAGCTTTCTCAGAGACTTGCAAATACTACAACATCGTGAATTCTGTTATTTGACGGTACATCACCTTTGGCGGTCACGTGCATTAGATGACTTATTCTTGTTAAACTATGGTCTTCAAAAGGCTTGAATGCATTACTAATAAAAGAAACTTTGTCGATGAAAAGAAATTATATATGAAGATTTTGTCAATTCTTATCCATGGTGGGATACACATCAGTGTGGCAATAAATTAAAATATTATTATTTTTAGCCAATTATTTTGTTATACTCTTGCGATATTGGGTATATGCAAACATTCGAAGGTTATAATAGTGCGATCGTGAAGTTACATAATAGAAAGTACGACTCGTGTTAGTTGTATGTATTTTTCAAGGTTGCTATTATTTAAATTACGGTATTATGAAAGGAGAGTGTACTGTAGAATTATGACTCTCTTAAATTGCAGACAAATGATGATAACTTATTAATATATAAAAAGTTGCCCGACAAAGGTATTCATACGTATAAAATACTTAAGGAAGGGTTCTCTCTATTCGCTTAGGATTTATTCGTAGAGACAAGTCCATTGGCGTTGCAGATCCCTTGGTGTTGTCTATCCTGCCATCAGACTTCATTACGTATAATGGTCAACGAACAACCAATGACACTTTGCGTGGCATTGAAAATCGAAACTTAAAAGCTTATAGATGACTATCATGAAACAAGCAATATTATCTTGCCTTTACAGACAATTGAGGCAGCATCCTATTCAGTTATGGATGAGGGACTCTTCCTATGAGCCCGTAGGAACTGCTGTTTGTCGCTCTCATCACCTAAGTATTCTCGTGCATTAAATGATTTGTTTTAGCGAATTATGGACTTCAAGGATTATATGCTTTGATTTTAAAAAGGTAATTTTGGCAGCAAATAAAAACTATTATGAAGATTTTAGTCGATAGTTACAGTTGGTGGTGAAACACATTAAATGGCTTGGGCTGTACATGATTTTTATGTTATCTGCACAATCTTGCGATATGGGATTCATACTTCCGTTAAACAACAACAAGTTTAGTTATGACATTTCTTTATCGGAGGACAGTATGGTTAAGGTTCGCAGTATGTACTTCAATGGCTGGCATTACCTTCTCTTTGATTTAAAAGGAGAATATGTAATGAATCCCGATTCCTTAAAATTAGAATTTTGCGATAAGAACATAATAGTAGGGAAATTATTACCCTGTTCTGAAACAAATACATATAATAATACACATGTAAAGAACCGTTTAATTACAGTACAATTACGCTATGAACGTAAAGATAAAGAACAAGGGTTCGATGACTCTTTAGTCGTATTTGTTTTACCATCAAACTTCATTATGAGAAATGACAAAAGAATACTCACAGATTCGTTGAGAATAGTATTGAGGAGACCGAAGAGAAAAATAGCTGTGGTAATTAACCGTTTTAAGACCTTTAGTTCTTCTAACGAAGAGGTATTTAATAAACATCCTTGAACACTGTAAATTCACACTGGCAGCTAGTATGTTTATCAGATAAGGCTGTCGGTGTGTTTCACGCTGATTGGACTATACTTCTCTTACGACAAGAATGTCTGTCTTCATGCTGTGACGGAGATGGAGAATGCTGATAGGAAGATACCGGGCGATGTACTGACCACATCTTTCAACGACTTCGGAAAGATCCAGCTGATAGAAGATGCGGGCAGAGTCTCAGGATGGACTTCAGCTATGGTCCGGATCAGGAAAGATGGTATTCGGAGCTGTCAAAGAACGGCACGGATGTCAGGACAACGGTCTATGCCGGTGAATACGAGAAGATAACGGAGAACGGTGTCATGCGAGTTCTACTACCTCGACGGCGACACTCAACTCCATCGGTCTACACCGAGACTACACGGGACATGAGATGCTCTGTGAGTTTGATATCATCAATATGAACGGTCGCTTGTACGACCCTGTGCTTGGTCGGTTCTTTAGCCCGGACAACTATGTGCAGATGCGGATAACAGCCAGAACTTCAACCGTTATAGCTATTGTCTGAATAATCCTCTCAAATATGCCGATCCTAGTGGTGATGTATTTGTCCTGACGATTTTATCGCAATAACTGCAATGGGTGCCATGATGGGTGTCATGAGTACAGTATGTCAGACAGCCCATATGGAAAGCTTTTACTAGTGCTGCCGCTACTTATGGAATATGCTCAATTTTTAATGGCGTTGGGACTTTTGGGACATGAACTATTGAGAGCTGGTGCGCTGGCTATCTAGTGGGTGTATTCAATGCTTTAAATGGATAATTTCTGGAATGGATTAATTTCAGGAGCAGCTTCTTCAGGAATAGGGTCTTATGCAAAAAGCGTTAACTTGAACTCTGGACTTATGGTGGCTTCTACGACAGTAGCCAGAGTGGTGTAGTAGCTTAGCCACGGGAGGAGATTTCCTGCAGGGAGCAATGCAGGGGATGAATATAGGGACTGTTCAATCATGCGGCGCATGATGGGAACAATGATGATAAACCATACAAAGTGCTCCTGATGGTACAGTAGAGTTGGATGAAATCGAGGTCATTGGTCACAAAAAGTAATGGTCTAGTCCTTTAGAAGTAAGGATGTTTGTGTAACATTTGACAGAGGACTGACCACCCAATAGCTTTGAGTCTAAGTGTCTCATCTCAGTAGTATTCTACATACAGCCTCTCAGAATGGCATTTATTCCGTAAATATATCAAGCACGTCTAATCACCCTCTAATGCAACTCGGTCAGCACATAGTGTAGCAAATGGGTCTAGAGCTATAGATATTAACTATATAAATGGTCAGCATGTTTCACCTCAAAATGCTTATGCAGAGATACTTACAGAACTTAATCCGAATACTCCCGGGTATATGGAAAGATTATGGTCCATTTATTATAAATAAAAGGTAGTAAAAGGAAAAAGTAATTGATGCTCTATGGGCTCGAGAAATTAGAGGTGGGCATTACAATCATGTGCATATATCTATGCAAAGTGAAATTATAAAACAGATAGAAATGAATACTTTAAAGTTATCTATAATTACTTGTTTTTCAATACTATATTCTCTCACATCTTTTGCAGAGGTAAAACCGAATGTCAGTATTGAAATAGGAACCTTCGACTCTATACCATCAGAGATAGATGGTGGATGTTGTGTCTTTTATAAGTATCCAAACAAAATGCGAAATAAAAAGCTACATAATGGTGAATGACCTTGCAACCACAGCCTACATGGTGATTAATCATCGTCTAGAAGAGCTTTACTCTTGTATCCAAGCGGAAAGACGTATTTTTGTGTACAAGAATAAAAGGTTTCACTTTAAAAGTGACAATCAACCATACACAAAGCAAAGGTGATAGTGAATTCTATAATGTGAAAGGCATTCTTATTGTAGAAGATCGTAACAAGAATCAACGGAAACTATCTTTTTGCGGGAATTGTAGCTGGTAGTTTATACTTTGTAGTATTTGATGTAATTGATGTCTTACTTATAAATAGTGTATGAATAGCAGGTGTGGGGATGAGCATTCTGTAAAGTCCCTACACATTATGTCCTAAGACTCTGTTGGTAATTGGGCGTCTCGCTGACGATTGCTTCTCATATACCCTACAACAGTAATAACCAGCTGTCATTATTAGTGCTATATTTTATAGCTATTACTGAATATTATCCTTTAATAAGATTACTAAGCATGGGATCGTTTTTAATCTTTTTGAATCTCTGAATCAACAAGTGATAGTATCTCTTGTTTCACCTTAATTCCACCAGCACTTTTTCTTGTGAGATGATTTTTGTGTATTGAGATGTCTTTTTGCCTCTACGTGTGATAGAAAGCGAGTTTAGGCTGGAATTTGTCCTTACAGGCGCATACAATCCCCACCCAAGCCAATGGGGAAATAAATGCAACAAAGACATGCTGTTTATTCAAGGAAAACTTCAGAGTAGTATGCTTTATTGGTATAAAGGTTCAGAACGTTCTGCCTTCCTGTGCACTCCATTTTGCTGGCACGCTGACAAAATGCAGGATAAAAGGCTTTCAGCCTGCTTGTCTTTTTTTCAACGGCTTGACCTTTTCGCTGATACGACGGACGAGATAGAAGTTCTTCAGCATGGCGGTAATCATCATGAGAAACCATGTTCTCAGCCATGAAGGAAAATGGCAGATGTGACCATCCAAAGTCATTGTTCTGTATGTCGAAGTTCTTTTCACTTGCCCCACGCTCATTATAAAATGTAATGATGTCTTTCTCGGTAGACATCCAGTTATTGGTGAGGATACAGCGGTATGTGTATATTACTCCGAACATATCCGTCTGTTGCTTGCCCTCCTTGTCTTTCAAGGGACTACGCTGTCCGACAAGCTTGTAAGAATACTTTGTATCAAACTTGTGGGCTGGAACAAACTGGTGGTCAAAGTCTAAGTCAACATGACTGCCCACCTTTATAAGCCCCATCCTCCGTATCATCCGTAAAAGTAAGGTATTCAACTTTTCTGCCGTGTTGAAACTATACGACTTGCCGGAGGTCTCGCTCTTATAGACAGTATTTTTCTCGGCAAGCTCCTTTAGTCTGCGCCCCACAGTGTGTCGGCACTGGGTAATAGCGTATCAGGTCGCTGCTTGAACTGCTCTATAAGTGCATTGATGTCCTCAAGGCATTCTCCACCACAAAGGTAACTGAAGAAGAGAGAGCTGAAAAATACTTCCATGGCTAAAAAGCCCCTATCACTACACTCCACGTTTGCCCAAGACAGATTCGGTAAAGTTTTCAAAGCCCAACTTTGAGAAAAATGTCCATAATGTGATAAATTCCTCCGAAAAGAAGTGATATTCTCGTTTTTAATAGCTATCTTTGTCATGTCAGATTTTTACTTACTTTTTATGTTTGTAGCACCAAGATAGGTGAAATTTCTGACATATCCAAGTGTTTTTAAGAACTTTGTTTCTCAGATACTTGGAGTTCTTTACAAGAATTTATGCTGCGGAATTAAGATGGCATACGATAAAGCGCAACATCGAAACCATAGGCGCCGGTATTCTGCATGGTAGCGGAACCCCATTTAAAAATAATTTTTAACGGATTATACCATAACAAATAATGTGTAGAAGAATATTAAATATCGTTGTCCTGCTTCTCTGTAACCTCCTAACTTCATGTCTTGGTGTGTTCTATATAGACTTAGGCAATCATTATGCATGGTTGGAGGATAGAATAATAGTTAAGATAAAAGAAGAAACGGAAAAACAGCCTTTTCTATGATCTTCTTATCCGCCCACAGGTCTTGAATTATGACTATGACAATAAATTCATTATAGCCTATCAGATTTACGATGGCAGTGACTGGTATAATTCTAACCAAATAGCAGAAGAAAAAGACAGTTTGTTTATCCAGTTCGCAAAAGCTGAAAAAGAAATGAAACATTGCTATTGGATTATAAATAAAGAGACAAATCAGGTCATAGGTCCTATGAGGAAGCCGGAATTTGACAGAAATGTGAGGAACTTCATGTAAAGGCAAAAATGCTCCATTTCCATGAAAAAGAAACTCTGGAAAAACAAGGGGCTATAAGGGTAATACTTTTGATGGTATTAAAAAGAAGGTTCTACTGTAATTAAGGATATTCAGAATTTCCCTATGTAATGATCTTTCAAATCCCTATTGATAGCTTTTCGAGTCTCAAAAAGAAAAAAAGATTGCTATATCGGAGAATGAGAAAAAGAAAAGATAGTGAGAACCACAAAAAAACATAACAAACACTTGCTTATTAATGTAGAAAAAAACGTAAATTTGTCCCATAACTAACTTTAACAATATGCAAAAACCGCAATGGAATAGAATAAAAGACTTTGTTCAACGCAAAGAACTATCGCTTTGCAATGGGGCTTACACCTTGGTGCAATATTCCTCTGTGGGCTGATTTATATCCTACTGCCCGAAGACGTACACCTGCGCTGGGGACTGACTTACATACCAATTTGGACTGCTCTTCTGTCACCGATTGCACTGATGATTGCAGCACGAAAAAGCAAAAGAAAGTTGGTGATACGCCTTTACAGTGGGGTGATAGGCATAGGGCTTTGGCTACTTGCTATTTTCCTTCAAGTCATTGGGGGCGACATTTTTCTCCCCTCCACCTGCTTTTGCAAAGACGGTGATTACCTCGTAAGACGAGAGTACGACTTCTTTAACAGCGACTTGATAGGTGTTTATAAAGTTAACGGACTAACAGAAAAGAGAATATCATTCTATAGTTACGGCAGTCCCGACTCTATCAAGGTTTACGATTCATTGAATGTCATCGCTTTCTATTGCCCTACAAGGATAGTAGGAGACCCATGGCTCACCGACACCATTCCCCCTGTCCGTGTCATCGAACAGCTTCGCGACAACGGAATAGATTCTGAAAGGAGGAAGAAGATAGAACAACTTGCCCACCGACTTAACGCCCGACTCGGCTATACACTGGCTGAATAAATGACGAAAAAGATATAATAATGAACTACTTAGTGCTTAAACAACGTATTTATCTTGTCATATCAGTCCTCACACTGATAGTTTTAGGCAGTGGCTACGGCTCTTGCACAATGTTTTCAGACAGGTTATCTGATAGTGCTATAGTGGCACTCGATTCCTTCCACCACTGTCAGTATATGGCACTTTCAAGGGGTATCGGTTACGCAGGAAGGCGGTCTGAACAATTTAGATTATGCCGATCAGCTCAGCCGTCACACAACGGTAGAACAGTTAGCGGAGATTGCTAATACCGATACTTCACGCATAGCAAGGCTCTGGGCATACAGAATTCTACTGAAGAAGGCTGACAATCAAGTATTTGATGTATTGAAACAGGCATTAAAAGATACGACACACGTAGAGTTGGAGTCTGGATGTAGTGGATTTGAAGAGCCTTATTATCGCGCTGCCCTCTCTGTCTATAGGTACGATGGCTACGAACTTAAAGCTATCCAACCAGCTGCGTTTCTCCCTTGACAGCCTCATCTTCTTCGATTATATGAAGCACTATGGCTTTGAAGATGGACTGCCCATAGACTTCAAACCCCATAAGATTTATTATGCCACAGTCATCGAAGAAGCCGACAAAGGGGAATGATGCTATCCTCCCTCTCCTCGCTCAATACAAGAATCCCAATGACCGACAGCGTATCAACAAGTTGTTGAAAGACAATCTAAAGAAAGCAGGTGAATGCTCCTATGAGGCATGTGAAGCCATCAGCAACTGGAACGACCCTGCCTTCGAGTGGTATGCTAAGGCTGCTTGTCAAGCTACCATCAAACAAAGAATACTATGATGCTGATGAGGTCCTCCAACTTCTTTGTGCCTACCCTGCCCTTGGAGCTACCAAATACTTAAAAGAAACTGCTCACTCAGAAAAGGAGATTACAGCTACAGCGACACAGCTAAGGATTATCTTGCAGAGCGATATAAAAACGCGCCCCATCCCTCCTATCTTCAAACCATTATACGATAAATATATGAAGAAAAACACATAGATAGAGACTTATTACATTTTGCTACTATTATCAGGCTTTATAAATAAAACTAATTATCTTTGCCTTAAAAGAAAAATCAGCTTTTGCTAAAAAGAACATTCAGTTTTTGATAAATACGAAGGTAAGAATTTTTGCTTAATGGTAAATACATGGGTGCAGAATATAAAAGAAGTTTTATGTAAAAGTTTTCCAGAAATAAAAAGTATAAAAATTGGAAGGAGGTGATTACTAATTTATAACCAATAGCCAAATAAAAGTCAACCGACTAATTCATTTGGGAACTGGAAAAACAATTCAATTTAGTCACTGATATTTATGATAAAAATAAAAAGGGTTTCTACACAAACTGGGTTTTTCTATAGAAATTTGGGTAGCATTTGGTCTGTGAAGACTTTACAAACAATAGAGATGTTCAGAGTCTCTTAAAAGATTATTTATTAGTTCTTGAGAAAAAGGGTATCGTAGAAAGTATCGAAGGTAACAAGTTTTAAAAATAACGAATTTGCCATCGAGTATAATGTCTTGTCAGCCTAATAGCGGAACTAAAGAAAGATAAACCCAAATGGTCATTAGACCACAATGTTTCAGAAATTATTGTTTTTGTGTTGTTTCCTAACATCTTTTTCCTAAAAGCTTGTATTATCCAACTAATATTTGTACATTTGCGATGCTAGAACCCGTCAAACGCTCTCAACGATGCTCAAATGTGCGGGTCGTTTTTAATATTATATGACAAACACAATACCTTTCGGCAAAAGCTATACATCACCCCACGACCTTGTTTCTTTACTACAATTAAGAGGTCTTTATATTCCCGATGCTTTGAAGGCAGAACACTATTTAGAGCATATCGGTTATTATCGTCTGTCTGCTTATATGCACCCATTGCTTGAAATACCAAAAGAACATCATTTGTACAAACGAGGTGCAACATTTAGCAAAAGTAATGATGCTATATCGGTTTGACAAGAAGTTACGTCTTTTTGCTATTCAACGAACTTGAAAAAGATAGAAGTTGCTGTTCGCAGTGCAATTGTCAACATAGGGCAGTTCTATTACAGGAAATCCTTTCTGGATGACAGATTCTGCAAACTTTGTCAACTCGGCTAAGTTTCATCAAAACAATGAACTTAATAAATCAGGAGCTTTACAAATCAAAAGAGGACTTCATCATTCATTTTAAGAAAAACATATTCAGACCCATACCCACCAGCATGGATTCTTTCAGAAGTACTTCCATTTGGAATCATCACAAACATATACAACAACATCAAGGACAAAGAAAATCAAGAAAAAGATCTCCCAATCATTTGGACTACAAATAGCACCTTTCGAATCTTGGTTTGACCATTGTAACTCTGACAAGAAATACATGTTGCCACCACTCGCGTGTGTGGAACAAGCAAATAATCCGTCCAATGTCCCTAAAAAGATGACTCATCCATGGATTACACTTCAAACGGATTCACTTCGTGTACTACTATAATATATGTATCATCAAGTATTTTCTTGAATATCATCTCTCCAAAACAATGATTTGTTCCAAAAAGATAAAGACGCTTTTTGCAATTATCCTGAGATAGATTTGAATGCACTTGGCTTCCCACAAGGATGGGAAAGCGAACCACTTTGGAGATAAGCATATATAGTCAAAAGTCTATTTGTATCATTAATAACAGGTAGCAGAACTTCACTATCTTATATAGATTTGCCAATATAGTCCATCAACGAATATGAATCTATATTTACTCATCAGTTATATATCTTCATTGCGTTGGGAAAGTTGTTCTATATTTTATATACTTGGGAACATTTTTGCTATCATTGATTCGTTTCGCAATGTCATATATTCTAATAATTATTTTACTCTCTTGTACCCTTTTTACCCTTCCAAATAACTCTTTACTTTTTCTATCTACAAAAAGCGAGAGCCCAATAGGGTTCCTCGCTTTATATGAATAGGATATTGAATTATCCAAAGTTATCGTACATAATTGCATCCTGATCAACACCGATGCTATCAAGATAATCAGTAACAGTCTTGATGAGCATTGGAGGTCCACAGAGATAGTACTCACAATCCTCTGGTGCCTCGTGCTGCTGAAGATACTCATCACGGATGCAGTTTACTGCAAAACCAGTGTAGTATTTCACGCCAGCCTCATCAGCCTTAGGGGTCTTGACGGTCGAGTGAGAGGTGGAAATGGAGTTAGGATATTCCTTCTCAAGTTCCCGAAGTCTTCAAGGAAGAATGCCTCGCTGAGTGAACGTGCACCATAGAAGAAGTGCATCTCACGGTCACGTGTATGAAGGGTCTTTGTCATGTGCATAATCTGCGCACGCAAAGGAGCCATACCAGCACCACCACCAATCCAAATCATCTCCTTACCAGAGTGAAGTTAGGATGGAAGTCGCCGTAAGGTCCACTCATCATCACCTTATCACCCTCCTTAAGAGAGAAGATGTAAGTAGAGCCGATACCAGTTGGTACGTTCTGGAAACCAACCTGCGGACGTGGTAGGAATGGAGGTGTTGCAATACGAACAGTTAATGTGATGATATCACCCTCAGCTGGATAGTTCGCCATAGAGTAAGCACGAACAGTTGGCTCAGGATTCTTTCCCTTCAATGAAAGGAGGTTGAACTGCTTCCAAGGACCGAGGTATTCCTTACCAATATCGTTCTTATCGAAGTCCTTGTCATAGTCGATGCAGTCGTAAGCAGGAATAGAAATCTGTGCGTAAGAACCAGGGAACGAAGTCCATGTGCTCACCTGGAGGCAAGGCAACCTTGAACTCCTTGATAAAAGCTTGACACATTCTTGTTTGAGATAACAGTACACTCCCACTCCTTTACGCCCATAACAGACTCAGGAACCTTGGTGACATATCACCCTTCACCTTACACTGACATCCAAGACGCCAGTGGTCTTTAACTTCCTTACGACTGAAGTGTGGACGCTCAGAGTCGAGAATCTCACCGCCACCTTCTGTAACCTGTAGCTTACACTGACCACAGCTACCCTTACCACCACAAGCAGAAGGGAGGAACACACCATTCTGATTCAGCGTAGATAATACTGAGCTACCCTGATCAACGGTCATCTCCTTATCACCGTTAATTGTTATCTTTACCTTTCCGCTTGGACTAAGATACTTCTTAGACACAAGCAGGAGAATCACCAACACAAGGATGGTGATAAGGAATACCACAATACTTATTGTTATGAATTGTCCCATTGTTTACTTAGATTTTTAAGACCTGAGAAGCACATCATTGCCATTGCCATCAGTCCTACTGTAATAAATGTGATGCCAAGACCCTGCAAAAGGCTTTGGAACATCAGAATATTCCATCTTCTCACGAATAGCACCCATTGCCACGATAGCCAGTGTCCAGCCAAGACCAGAACCTGTACCATAGACAAGTGCATCCCATACAGTACCAATATACTGTGTGCTTGCTGGGTCAAGACCGATACGCTGCTGCATAAAGAGTGATGCACCCATGATGGCACAGTTAACGGCAATCAGTGGAAGGAAGATACCCAACGCACCATAAAGTGAAGGTGAGAACTTCTCAACAGCCATCTCCACAATCTGTACGATACCAGCGATGACAGCGATAAAGAGGATAAAAACTAAGATAAGTAAGATCTACTCCTCTGCAAGACAATCAGGTCCGAGGAACCTTTGTCAACAAGAGATAGTTAACAGGAGTGGTAACAAGCAACACGAATGTTACAGCCACACCAAGACCCAATGCAGTCTTTTACGCTCTTTGATACTGCAAGGTATGAACACATACCAAGGAAGAACGCAAATATCATATTGTCCACAAAGATGGACCGGAAGAATAAACTAATAAGATGTTCCATAATTACTTCTTGTCTTCTTTATAGAAATATGCACGATGAATCCCAAATAACACAACCGAGGAGGATGAGTGCCATTGCTGGCATTGACATCATTCCGTTGTCCATATAACCTGCATCATAGAGGCTTTGTGGGAGAATCTTGAAACCGAGCAATGAGCCACGACCAAAAGAACTCACGAATAGCACCAACGACAACAAGTATCATAGCGTAACCCAAACCATTACCTACACCATCGAGGAAACTTGGCCAAGGCTTGTTTGTCATAGCGAAGGCCTCAAGACGTCCCATGAGGATACAGTTGGTAATAATCAGTCCAACATAGACAGAAAGCTCTACACTCACATCGTAAGCTACAGCCTTAAGAATCTGACTAACAATCGTTACCAGAGCTGCAACAACCACCAACTGCACGATAATACGAATACGATTAGGGATTGTGTTACGGATAAGTGAAATAATAACATTAGAGAATGCCGTAATAATAGTAACGGCAAGTCCCATAACAATCGCCGGCTTCAGCTGTGAAGTTACGGCAAGGGCAGAACAGATACCGAGCACCTGGACCATAATAGGGTTGTCCAGATTCAGCGGATTGCTGAACACCTCTCTATTTTGTTTTGAGAATAAATCCATATTCTTATTGTTCTAAAAGATTAGAATATTATTTGCTGTTCAGGAATTTAACGTAAGGTTGAAGTCCGCCCTTGTCTGCATGGAACATCTCTGTTACACCATTACTGGTAAGTGTTGCGCTGTGACAGCATCCACCTGTGTAGATGCATCCTCGACTCTTCTTCTCAACAGCAAGTGCTACCTTCTGCGTATCGTTTACCTTTGAAGAGGTGCTTACCCTTTGAACAAATCCTGCCATGCCTTGTTGTCCTTTGATTTCAGCACCGAGACCAGCTGTCTCACTCTCGTGGTTGAAGTAAGCACCGAAGACGGTTCGCTTATCACCATTGATAGCGATGAAGCCATTGATAGGACCCCAAAGACCATTACCATAAACAGGGATAACATACTTATCCTGACCATCTACCTTACAACGGAACAGAGCGAGCTTGCCTTCCTTGGCATCCTTACTATTCAACTTAAAGCCGGCATCAACGCCACCCTGCTTTACCTGCCTCAACAACCTTACCATCAGCATTGATAATGTCATCAGCCACGATAATCTTCTTCCAAAGCTCAACAGCCTCCTCGTTGCTCATATCACGATTCTGATTGAGCGCAAAGAGAATCTGCTTCTGCTGATCAAGCTGTACATTAGCATCCTGCATCGGCTTCAATGCTTGAAATACGAAAGCAAGCAAAAAGGCTATAATCAGCACAAGGATGGCAGAATAGATAATTGTATAAGAATTACTATTTGTTTTCATTTCTTCTTCCTCCTTATTTATTTAGCACGTTTTGCGCGCTTGCTGATGTTTGACTGAACTACACAATAGTCGATGAGTGGGGCAAACATATTGCCGAAGAGGATGGCGAGCATCATACCCTTCTGGATAACCTGGGTTCATCACACGGATAATGATTGCCATTGCACCGATGAAGAAGCCATACACCCACTTACCTGTCTCTGTACGTGCGGATGTCACTGGGTCGGTTGCCATGAAGACTGCACCGAAGCAGAAACCACCTAAGACGAGGTGCTCATACCACTGAATTGGTGTTGCACCCGTTGACTGGAAGAGAACGCCCATCACAGTACCACCGAGGAAGACGCTCAACATTGTCTTCCAGACTGGCAATGTTCGTCCAAAAGAAGGATGACAGCACCGATAGCGATAGCGATTACTGAGGTCTCACCCAACCCAGAACCTGGAATAAGACCAACAATCATATCGCAGATAGAAGTGTTTACCGTTGTTCCTGCGCTATCTCGCCCAATGGGGTTGCCATAGTGAAACCGTCAGGCAGGTTATAGCCAAGTCCAAAGAAATTGATTCACGTGCTACCCAGATGCTATCACCGTCATCTTACTCGGATAGAGAGAAGAGAAGGCACGTGCAGCCAAGGCAACATTAAAGAGGTTCATACCTGTTCACCAAAGATTTCCTTCGTGAAAATGACCGCAAAGGCTACTGCAAGAACGAGTATCCAAGTGGTTGTGGTAACAGGGATTATCAATGGAATCAGAATACCTGATACAAGGTAACCTTCCTGTATCTCCTCACCCTTCCATCTGCGCCCAAAGCAAACTCAATGCCCAGACCAACAATGTAAGACACGAGAATCTTTGGCAACAGCGCAAGCAGACCATAAAGGAACATACCCCAGCAAGTAGCATCACCCAACTTTGCCAGCGGCTAAAAGCATTCCTGATAACCGATATTATACATACCGAGAGAGCATAGCAGGTACTACGCCAGTACAACTATACTCATAATTCGCTTCGAGATCAATTGCGTCGTGGATAGAGTTCCGCTCTTTGATGTCTCGTTAGGAACATAAAGGAACGTCTCGAAAACCATCATAGACACTCTTGAAAGCATGAAGCTTTCCGCCCTTCTCAAAGTTTGGGCGTATCTTATCGAGATAATTTCTTAAACTCATATTATTTTTATTATGGGTTCTTAAAGTCCAAAGTTTCTGTTTCCAGAATGATTACAAAAGCCTTTGTAATGTTATTACAAGACCTTTTGTACAACTATTACAAAGCGTTTGTAATACGTTAAAAAGCATTGGCAACATTCTTGTAGGTCCATAACCGATTATCGACTGACTGCTGATAACATTCTGAGAAACTTTATTTGAAAACTATAGTTAAAAGTTATTGTGGGCTCATCAGACCCTATGAATTCTCTTTTTCTAAGGATATCCAAGCCTTCACGAACAATCTTCTGTAAAGGTAACTTGGAACTGTCAACGAACTCAGCAAGTGCAAAGTCCTCTGGACTTACCTCATAAATACCCAACTGCTCTTGGCTGTCGATATTGCCAGCGATGATTGACTTGATAAGGTACTCGCCATAAATATCCATTGGCAACACTCTGTCGTACTCACCACTCATAATCATGTGACGTTCGCCACCCCTTGACACGAGCATCGAGGTTGTAAGCCTTCTTACCCTGCAACCAGCTGAAATAGCTATGTGAAGTTGAGAAGTCATTGAAACGAGGGAGCATCCAACCGAAGATTTCGTGCACATCATCACCCTCAGGAATCAATGTTACCTCAGAGGTATGTGCGCCGAGTACGGTCTCGTCATTAGCGATAACGCCAGTGAGAGGATTACCATTGAGGATACGAACGTTGCAACCATCAGCGATATTGTCAGCAAGAATCTGCTTCAGAGGGCGTACCAACGAGCGCATCAACATAACCCGTCTGCTTCACCATGCTACCTGCAACGGCAACACGACGTGTGAGGTTCACCTTGCCCGTATTGAACAAACGACCGAAGAAGATAACAGCTGTTGGTTCAACCGTCCATACCACTTCACCCTTGTTAACAGGGGTCAAGATGGTTAACCTGTACGCCAACATTACCTGCTGGACAAGGACCATCAAACACTACGACCTCAACATCGTTTGCTTCTGTCAGCGCACCCGCTGTCTGCTTGCAGCAATACCCAAATAAACCTTTGCAATCTTGGCGAGAGCAGTCAAACCAATCTGAAGTCGTATTCCTGACCTTTCAACTCAAAACTCAAAAGTCGCCTTGCAAAGGTTTATCACGAAGTGCAGACACGAAGATGGTGACTGGCGCTGTGTCTGGACGTGTAGCAACTGCGTAAAGGAAGCTGATTGATATAACCAAACAAGCCCGCTTGCAACAATGAAGCCTTAACGTCATCAGCGAGACATACCTGCCAAGCTCTTCACGCCGAAGTCAGCATACTCCTGCTGCTCATCAGCAGCAACCTTTACACGCAACACCTTACGTCTGTCTCCGCGCTCAATGGCTGTGACTGTACCACTCACAGGAGAAGCGAAGCTAACTTCAGTGCACCCTTTGTCAACAAACAATGGGTCACCAGCTCGACTTTATGGTCACCTTCACGAACAACCACCTTAGGTGTCAGGCCTGGGAAATCATCTGGAACCAAAGCGTATTCCATAGCCGATTTCACAGGTAACATCTGTTCCTGTGCGCGTCCTGTAAGGTTAATGTCTAAGCCCTTTCGTAACTTAATTACATTTGCCATAACAATGATAATGCGATTTATTTTATATTATTTCATTCTACTTTTTAGTCGTAAATAAGCTATTCAGACATAAGATAAACAATCCTTTACTTTACCGAGCGTAGCTTATTTTCTGCAAAAATAATGCAAGCGAGCGCAAAGAAAAGTTACTCAATTTGCCGAGCGTAGCTTATTTTCTGACAAAAATAATGCAAGCGAGCGCAAAAAAGAAAGTTACTTTCAATTTGCCGAGTATAGCTTATTTTCTGACAAAAATAATGCAAGCGAGCGCAAAGAAAAGTTACTTTCAATTTGCCGAGCGTAGCTTATTTTCTGCAAATATAGCAATTTTTAAGCAGATTTGGCACATTTCAACATAATAATTTCAGTATAAAACGTTTTTATTAGTTTTGTAAACGCATTGAAGAAACTCAGGACAACTATACGGTGGGTTATATGGACTATAGCGGGTCTTTATTTAACCGCAATCGTACTGCTGCACATACCAGTAGTACAGGATTTTCTTGCCCAAAAAGTAGGTAACCTTGCAGGTGATAAACTAGGGTACTGAAGTACATGTAGGGCGCATTGATTTGAGGCTTCATCAACCGCTTTGTTTTTAGACGACATCCTCATCTACTGACCAAAGTCATAAGAAGATGCTATCAGCATCACGCATCGGTGCAGAGTTGACATCTGGCATCTTCTCCGAACAGGAGAGATAAACATATCCTCTGCACAGATTTTTGGCTTGCAAGCTGAGCTCTACAAAACAAGCAAAGATGCTAAACCAAACTTCCAATTTGCATTGGACTCATTGACTTCCAAAGACACGACCAGTCACACGCCTTTGCACTTATCCATCAATAGTCTTGTTGTCCGTCATGGTAGCATCAAATACGATTGTATGGATGCACCCACGACACCTAACAGACTGAATCTGAACCATATCAACCTCCACAAACATCTCGTCTTATATCATCCTTCATAAAATTTGGATGAGCACGAGCGTATGGGCAAACTTGAGGTCATTGGCTTTTAGGAGGCATCAGGTTTAGAGGTCAAGCAGTTAGCACTTTGATTTAAAACGCCAATCAAAAGCAAGCCAACCTGCGTAACTTTGTTTACGAAGGACAAATAGTGAGATTACTTTAAAAGCCTTACTTACGACCTATAAGTTCAACGACAAGTTGGACATCAACACCTACGCTTTATGACCTTCAGAGCCTAAAAAGCCCAAAGTAAAAACCATCCGATTTCGCCCCACTTCTCCCCGAATTAAGAACTATAACAACAAACTATACAGCTGCGATTGACGCAAAGGGTACGAACCAATCAGTAGTAGTAAAGCATCTCAACATTTCTGACCACACTCCCTTTCAACCCACATAAAAGCAAACGGATGGATAAGAAAGCATTCAGGAGAAACTCTACATGGGACTTCACATTCAGCCCTTTAAAGGTAAACAAGAATACGCTTCTTGCCATTGCAAAAGTTGCGCATCAGTCTCTCCCTAAAACCTTTGAGTAACATCGGTAATATCAACTATCGTGGTAGCTTCGCGCACAGCATGAATAAGTATTCTGCAAAAGGATTGCTCAACACGGAAGCCGGAAACGTCCAACTAGCGACGACCATTCATGGAAAGAACATCCAAGGGACTATCAACACAACCGACTTAAACCTTGCAAAGGTACTCGAGCAACAACGATTTTGGAACAGTAAACACGAACATTAAGGTGGAAGGAAATACTGACCTCACGTCAATCATTGCTGAGGGTGACGTTTCCTCTTTTATGTATAAAGGTTATACCTACAAGAACATCCACCTTGACGGAAGCTACAAGAATGATATTCTGACAGGAAAAGCCGCAATCCATGACCCGAATGGAAAGCTTGATAATGACGGAAAGGCTGCCAATATCGATGGCTTTCATGCAACAGAAAGGAAAAACTATCTACCAACGTCACAATTACCGCTGATGCGGTCAACCTACATAAACTACAGCTGACAGAGGCTTTGGGCAACCGAACGATTTCGTTTACATCCAAGATAAAAGGACAGGGCAGAAGTCTGAATGACGTCATCGGCAACCTTGACGTGAAGAATTTTTACGATGATTGGCGAAGGTCAGAACATCACGCTGAACCAAGTAAATATCAATGCCAACAACGGACTTCTAGGTAAATCGCTCGATGCACAAACTGACTTTGGAGAGCTACACCTCGTGGGGCAATACGACTACGAGGCACTCCCACAAAGTATCATGCGAACCTTAGAACATTATTTACCAAGTCTTATCCAGGCAAAATCGCAATATCCTTTGATCGTATGGAAGGCAAACTATGCCTTCACCTTGCGCTTGAATGATACGAAACCGTTGAACAGTCTGCTTAAAAACACCGATCACCTCTTCACATGCTATGAGACTAACGGGTATTGTTCGTGAGCGGCAGCATGAACTTAACTGAACGTCAACGCCCCCGACGTGACCTACAAAGGACAGCAGATAAAGAAACTTCTGCTGAACATTAACAGTGAGCCGCAAGGCTTAGTTACGACCATCTCTGCCGAACGAAAGGAGAGCAAGGTCCACATATTCTTATCAATGCACAAGGACTTATCGCCGACAATACAATCAGTTCTGACATTTCTTTCCGCATACCAGGACAAGCTCCTATATGAGAACATCAATAGTGAGGCATCCTTCTCACGCCTTCATGGGGGACTTTCAAAGACACGCTTGCATCTCAATCCATCAAAGATAGCTTTGACTCTATAACCCTGCAAGTGCAACCATCCGATATTTCATATCATCGGAACTATCTCACCATCGATCACTTTGAACTTTCTAACAACAATCAGCATATCATCGCCAACGGACAAACCTCTGGTAATCAGAACGATTCCATCCTTATAAGATTCAAGGATGTCAATGTTCCACTACATTCTCAACCTCGTCAATTTTTCATAGCGTTTCGTTTGCTGGAACCGCCTCAGGTATCGCTTCTATCAAGTCATTCTTCCATCATCCACTGTTGCAAGCAAAGCTTGAAGTGCAAAACTTCCAGTTTGAAAATGGCGACTTGGGAACTCTTTATGCTGATGCAAACTACAACGACAAAGAAGGTAAAATAAACATCGACGCTTACGCAGATGGCGGTGATGGAACGCGCCTGAATATAAAGGGATATGTTGATATTAAGAAAAGCTATATCAACCTTCCAATCTTTGCAAATAACTCCACCTCTACTTCCTCAAACCTTCTGTGGCCTTTATGGACTAACATTGAAATACAGGGAAATGGCTGGTGTAAGGTCATCAGACCTCTGGTGCCATCAACCTGAAGGCGATATGCAGGGTGAACGGAAGTGTACATGTAATGCCATTGGCGTTACCCTATACCATGCAGGACGCACGTGTACGTATCATTCCAAACGAGATTATCTTTGGCAATGACACCATCACCGATTCAAAAGGGAAAATATTGGCATCGTAACAGGTGGACTACATCATACAAATCTTACCCACCTTACGTACGACATCAATATCTTCGCACGGAATCTCTTAGCTATAACTTCCCAAAGAAGCTGGGTAAGGAGTCATTCTGGGGTATGGTAGGCTGTGCAACTGGTAAATGTAATATGAAAAGAGGTGAACCTGGTTCAACAACCATGAATATTGACGTGAAGCCTGAAAAGAACACCTATATAACATACGATGCTTCATTGACGAACGATGCTGGCACAAACAACTTCATAAGATGGATTAACTTACCAAAGGATAGTACGGGCGTATTAATCCCAGAAGCTGCTGACACCCTTAGTTTTGCAGCCAAGCCCTGCTCAAAGAAGAATAACACCAAAATCGACTTCGACGATATCCCAAGCGACCTGCATATCAACTGCCTCGTTCGGACGAACCCAAATCTTACACTGGGTGTGCTGCTTGATGATGCAACAGGTGATAACATCCGCCTGAATGGTTCCGGAATCATCCGCCACCTATTATAATAAGGAGCCTTCAGCTGTTTGGAAACTACAACGTGGAGTATGGACAATACAATCTACGATTCAGAACATAATCAAGAAGCAGTTTGTCTTCCAGCCAGGTTCAACCATCGCCTTCGGTGGCGACCCTTTCAACGCAGCATTGAACCTGAAAGCCAATTACTTCATCAACTCTGTGTACCATTGGGCGACCTCGGTTGGGAAGGTCGTTCACAGCGAATAACACGAAGGTGAACTGTCTGCTAAACATTGAAGGTACACCAGGCGCACTCGACAGTCTCATTCGGTCTCGATCTACCAACGCTCTCCCCTGATGCACAACAGATGATACACTCAATCCTCAACTCTGAGCAGGAACTTAACCAGCAAGTACTTTACTTACTGGCTGTTGGACGTTTCATCCACAGAGCAACAATAACAATACGGCACGAAACAGTGGGTCGCCAAGTCGTACGTCACTAGCCATGCAGAGTCTTCTTTCTGGTCGATTTCACAACAAATCAACACTGTCCTGTCCAATGTTGTGAAGGACAACAACTGGAACTTTGGTGCAAACATTTGCGACAGGTAATGAAGGCTTCGACAATGCAGAATACGAAGGATTACTCTCAGGAAGTATGCTAACAACCGCTTACTCTTTAATGGACAGTTCGGTTATCGTAACAATGTAGCTAAGGACAAAGCCTCCTTCATCGGCGATTTCGACATCCGTTACCTCCTCTTCCCTAGCGGAACGTAGCCTTCCACGTCTATAACCAGACGAACGACCGTTACTTTACACGTAACTCATTGACAAACGCAGGGTATAGGTATTGATACTAAAGAAAGATTTCAACAGACTGAGTGATATCTTTGGAGTAGAAAGAAAACACAGAGAAACAAAAAGCACTAATATACAGAATATTATTCGTAACTTTGCACCCGTTATGGGTGGATTGTACCCATTTCAAAGGCAATATAAAGTCGAACTTTATTAATTAAATTATTTTTTAAACACTTTATGACAAATTTCAAAGACGTCCAGAATGTACAGCCTTTAGCTGACTTCAACTGGGATGAGTTCGAGAACGGCTCACATGCCGAGGCAAGTAAGAACGATCTTACAAAGGCTTATGACGAAACCCTCTAACAAGATCCAGGAGCATCAGGTAGTTGAAGGTACTGTTATTTCAGTTGACAAGAAGGAAGTAGTTGTTAACATCGGCTACAAGAGCGATGGTATCATCCCTGCTTCTGAATTCCAGTTACAACCAGGAGCTCAAGGCTGGTGACAAGGTAGAGGTTTATGTTGAGAACCAAGAGGACAAGCGTGGTCAGCTCGTTCTTTCTCACAAGAAGGCACGCCTCCAGAAGAGCTGGGAGAATATCAACAAGGCACTGGAGAACGACGAGGTTATCCAGGGTTATATCAAGAGCCGCACTAAGGGTGGTATGATTGTTGACGTATTCGGTATCGAGGCATTCCTTCCAGGCAGCCAGATTGACGTTCACCCTATACGCGACTACGACGTATTCGTTGGTAAGACAATGGAGTTCAAGGTTGTTAAGATCAACCAGGAGTTCCGTAACGTAGTCGTTTGCACACAAGGCACTCATCGAGGCTGAGCTTGAGGCACAGCGTAAGGAGATCATTTCTCACCTTGAGAAGGGTCAGATCCTCGAGGGTACCGTTAAGAATATCACCTCTTATGGTGTATTCGTTGACCTCGGTGGTGTTGACGGACCTCGTACATATCACTGACCTCTCTTGGTACCGTGTAAGCGATCCACACGAGGTTGTTGCACTTGACCAGAAGATTAACGTTGTTATCCTCGACTTCGATGAGGAGAAGAAGCGTATCGCTCTCGGTATCAAGCAGCTCACCTCAGCACCCATGGGATTCACTGGATCCAAACCTCAAGGTTGGTGACCACGTGAAGGGTAAGGTAGTTGTTATGGCTGACTATGGTGCATTCGTTGAGATTCAGCCAGGCGTTGAGGGCTTGATTCACGTCTCAGAGATGAGCTGGAGCCAGCACTTGCGTTCTGCACAGGAATCTCATGAAGGTGGGTGACGAAGTTGAGGCAGTAATCCTCACACTCGACCGCGACGAGCGTAAGATGTCTCTCGGCATCAAGCAGCTCAAGGAAGACCCATGGAGTCTATCGAGGTTAAGTACCCTGTAGGTTCTAAGCACATTGCTAAGGTTCGCAACCTTCACTACTTCGGTATCTCTCGTAGAGCTTGAGGAAGGTGTTGATGGTCTTATCCATATCAGCGACCTCTCTTGGACTAAGAAGGTTAAGCATCCATCAGAGTTCACCTCACAGGGTTCAGAGATTGAGGTTGTTGTTCCTCGAAATTGACAAGGAGAATCTGTCGTTTGAGCCTTGGTCACAAGCAGCTCGGAGACAAATCCTTGGGATGAGTACGAGGCAATCTACACTCCTGGTTCTATCCACGAGGGTAAGATTACTGAGGTTATGGACAAGGGTGCCGTTATCACACTCGCTGAGGGGTGGTGAGGGCTCAGCAACCCAAAGCACCTTTGGTAGCCAGACGGCACACAGGCACAGCTTGGTGAGGTTCTCCCATTCATGGTAATCGAGTTCGTTAAGGACACTAAGCGTATCATCCTCTCTCACTCTCGTACATTTGAGGATGTTAAGGAAGAGCCACGTCGCCAGCGTCCAGCAACTCAGAACAAGCCAAAGAATGACGCAGCTGCTATCAACAACGTTGCAGCAGGTACATCTCTCGGTGACCTCGGTGTTCTCGCTGACTTGAAGAAGAAGATGGAGGGTGGCAAGTAATTTGCACACTAAAATCTAACATAAATAAAAAGAGTATCAAGTTTCTTGGTACTATTCTCTTAGCTCTTTGTTGATCAGAACACCTATTCATATATAGGACTATCATAATTGCATATCGGCTGTACACTACAACGGAGCCTTATCTTTACCAATCTTGTTCTTATATGAAACGAAAAGAATGTACGCTCACAAACACCAGCCCACTCCCTAATAGTTAATCAAGAAATTGCTTGAAACGTTCCATTAAATTTAGTATCTTTGCAAAAAAAACAAAATGCAGGAAAATAACAATCAAACTTTATGGCAGATAATTAAGCGTTATTTCAATGTCTTACCTGACAAAGACGGCGAAAAATATGTTATTAAACAAATAACTAATGGCATCAACTTTCAAGGTTCTAATCTCTGGATACTTATCTTTGCCGTATTTATTGCATCCTTAGGCTTAAATGTCAATTCAACAGCAGTAATTATTGGTGCTATGCTCATCTCTCCACTGATGGGACCAATCATCGGTATGGGATTAGCTCTTGGAATTGCTGACTTGGACTTTGTTCAAACAATCCATAAAAAACTATTTGGTAAGTACATTCATTAGCGTTGTTACTGCAACAATCTACTTTTACACTTTCACCTATCACGGATGCTCAATCCGAACTCTTAGCACGCACATCGCCTACCCTTTATGACGTATTGATAGCTCTTTTTGGTGGTGCTGCTGGATTCTTAGCTACGTCAACAAAAGGAAGAAACAACGTGGTGCCGGGTGTTGCCATTGCCACAGCCTTAATGCCACCCCTTTGTACAGCAGGTTATGGACTGGCCGTACAAAACACATCCTACTTCTTTGGGGCATTTTACCTTTATTTCATCAATACTGTTTTCATTGCTTTTACAACCTGTCTTGGTGTACGCTTTCTGCATTTTCATAGAAAGCAGTTTATCAATCGTGAAAAAATGAGACGAGTAAATCTTTACATCGTCAGCATTATCATTATCACAATTATCCCTGCAAGCTACATGACATGGAACATCATTAAGCAAAGTGTATTTGAAAATAACATAGAGAAATTCGTTACAAAGGAACTTAATTATAGCGGAACAAACATTCTCTCACACCAATACGACCTAAAAACCAAAACCCTCCATGTGGTAGCGGTGGGCAATCCGATATCAACTGATTCGATAGCTAAAGCACAAAAACTGATGACTGATTATCAGCTTGATGGCTACGTACTAAAGGTGATACAAGGATCTAACTCTGATAGCTTATTACTCCTACAGCACAAGAATAAAGGTCAGTTGATGGTAGGAGAAAAAAATACAGCTGAATGGCAAGAACTTGCATATAACAACGATGTGCTAAAGAAGGAGCTAACTTCTTATGACACGTTATCCAGTACTTGCTAACGACATGAAAAAGAACTTAAAGTCGTATGCCCCTCAGCAAACAGTATTATACTGTCAAAAGCATCTGAGACTTTCGTTGATTCTGCTTCAATTAAAAATCACATCGTGGCTGTAGTCAAAACAAGCAAGCCACTTGCCAAAGACAATAGAAAACTGCTTTATGACTGGCTTAAAGTGAAAGTCAAACTGACAGCCTTGAACTAATTATTTTACCATAATAATAGTACAATACAAGAGTAAGAAGTACCAAACCATCACGGGTTTGGTATTTTTACTTACATACATAAACAAAAACTCTAAAATTAAAATGTAGAAGATAGTTATATAGACTTGACTGTAAAAATTGTATTGCTATCAAGTAAACATTGTTTTTAAAAAGGCGCTGATAGTGATTTTTATTAATATATAAAATATTATCACAATAACCATGAGATAATGTTATTCTTTATAAAATTACCACACAATTCTCACATCAGTATTGCTTAGTATCAAATTTATTTGTTATATTTACAACGACAGCATATTTTAAACTAATTAAAACATATCTAAGACTATGTCCGAAAATTGGAAGCATTTTATTAGGAGTGCAGCTGGAACAGTTGCAGGTATAGGGATGTACTTTTTATGTTGACAAGGATAAAACCTTATGTAAAAAGAATTCTATAGGCGATAAAGTTGATGAACTAAAAAGACCAAATAGATAGTCTTACAAGAAAAATGCGTGATAAATCAATGGAGTTAAAAGGCACTTTTAGAAGAAAAAGGTTGACAATCTTTTATCAGATTCAGACAGTAAACCTGAAGACCTTGTTAAGCTATTAGAAAAGAAATTAGCGTCATTGAAAGAAAAAGTTAAGAAATAACTTAGCAGATTAGTAACCCTTTAAAATCAAATTATTTATGAAAAGAATCTTCAGTTTAGCTACTTTGATTTGTTTATTCATAGTAGTCTTTACTTCAATCTCTTGTAGCAAGACAGATGACCCTGCAGACAATGATATCTTTGTAGGAACATACAAAGGAAGAATCACTTATTCAGGTGATAAAATAAAGAAAAGTGCCGATAATGGTTCTATAACCGTCATTAAGGCAGCTGGTAGCTACTATTTTAGATTTTCAGATGGAATCCCTGACCTTAAAGGCGTAACCTTTAAAAAGGAAGGTGACCACACTTTAGTAAACATCGACTTGAAAGAAGGCGTAAAAATAATTAGAATCAATGCTTCATCATTGAATATTCTATACACTAAAGATGGCAAAATATGGACTGCTAACGGAAAGAGATAGTAGATAAAAATATAAGAGAAAAGCCCCGAAATGTATGACATTTCAGGGGCTTTCCATTTATTAGATAGAGAGATTTAGAAATAAAAAGTTGATATTAAACCCATATCTACCATTAGACCACAATATATATTTTTTTAACTATGGGAGTATTACCTACCATCTTTATTTTCTTATCAGTTTCTTGTCTGTCATATAACTCGACATAGTCTGCTATGCCTGCGTTACAAAGCCAAACATCTACTCAATAATAAAAACAATATATATATATAGGCTCTAATGACTTATTTGGGCTAAAAACACCTACTTTTTGTGTCCTTATCTTTCCAAACACAATGTTTAATAAGAATAAAATCACACAGCACCTATAGCACCTGTGATGATAGAACCAATCCACCTGTCACCAAGTGAAATATGAAAGCACACTTTCCTAAAAAGCCAAGATCCTACGCCACTTCCAAGAATACCAACAATGATATTTCCAAAAAGTCCTAAACCGCTACCTTTATAGATACAACCACCTAACCATCCTGCAATGGCTCCAATAATAAGTGATGCAATAATGCCCATAAGCTTTTAAATTTAATGTATAACACAAAGGTGAGAAATTTACCTAAAAATCCAAACAAAAACAAGAGTACTTTTCCTTATACCACAAGCGTATAAAACTTCTTACGGGACTACCTAATCCCATACTTGCCAAATTATTACTTTGGAGATAACAATATAGAGTAAATACGTATTAGCTAAACGCTATATTAGTTACGCATAGTAAATCATAGAAGAAAGGTCATAGATAGTTCTGCGTAAATTCCATTATAAAAAGACTCAACAACTTATCTTAAAAACACGCAATAGATTTCGAAAAACATTACAAAAATCAACAGACTATTTCACTTTAAAAGAAAGAAAAATTCATCCTTTAGCATCTTTACAACAATCTGTTTATCAAGTTATTACAAAATAGCATTTCAAAAGGTGCTCTTTAAGCCTTCAAAAGGGCGTCTATTGACGCCTTAAAGAGCATCTTTTACCATGCTATTGGGCGTCTTTTAGAAACCAATTAAGCATCAATTGAAAAACACGAGGTAAAGAAAATAAACAAAGTAGGCAAAGAAACAAAACTTGCCAACGACATCGTACTTCACTAAGTTGTCCGAAGACAGCTCAAGACTGTACGTGCGTTGGCAAGATTATATTTTTAACCTGCAACTTTAAGAAGGGACTTTTTAAAGAGAGATATTACAAAGTTTCTTACTGGAAAGTCATTACATATCTACCTGCATTTGAATTATCCCATGCCAAAGTTATAGTACTACTATCAAACGTTAAATAATAAGCCCAGTTACTATCATTAGCATGACCAGTTGACGTCCAATAGTGTCCACTTGTTCCTAAGCCACTGAAGTTACCCCAAGCGTAGTATCCCAAAGCAGGAAGGAAGAAGTAGCTGCTCTTATATGTAGGAGTACCCTGTTTAACTGTTTTATTGAGTGAGAAGTCATCTTGACGCATATCTCTATTATAAGGGGCTGGAGCTTTAAACTCTGATATCTGAGGAATATATAACTTTTCAGTAGCCACATACCTCCTTTTATGAAGATGTCCCATAGATGTCCAAATTTCTTTCTCCATCCCAACGTGGGTCACCATTCGAGATATACCATGCCATCTGATTAACATTTGAAGCATACGACAAGAGTACTTAGCATAATTAACACCAGCTGTTCTCTCATTATTATAGAAGTTGTTAGTACCAGATTTTGAATAAGTTCCATTTGCAAGTACAGGCTGCAAAGGATTTGCTGAATTCCACTCACAGCCATTCCAGAAATTATTGTTTGCATCCCACTGATAATACTGTCACCATCGTAATCTGTTACGTTGATATCGGCAGCCATATTCATAGTAGTCGTTCTTCTCATAGTCGAACGCTGGATAAGTCTTAGTAATAGCACCTTCAACGTTTGTAACATAGTCCTTGATCCAATAACGAACAGTCAAGGCGTGTGTACCTGGACGAATAACAACATAGGCACCATTGGTTTTTACATCTGCTGTGCTGGTATTCAAAGAGAAACCGTTTGCATAAGAACCGCTACCCTTTGTGGTCATAGTGATAGTCTTACCGCTTGCAGAACCTGTCAATTCACCTGTAGTTGTGTCAAGTGTGTAAGTACCAGTAAGGTCATTGTCAGATGTCACTTCAATCTTTGTCAGCTGACAATTCTTTACGGCTGTATTGTTTGTAAAAGGCTGAAACACAAGGATAGCAGCCTGATGGTCGAGACGGAAATAAAAAGCGCCATTTCTACCTGTAGCATCTGCTGTACCGCAGTCACCAACCTCACCAATATGAAGAGTGCTGTTAGGCAGTGTCTGGCTCTGTGCTGCAGAGATAGTTACGTTGTTGTTAAGACCATTCTTACCTGGGTAATATACCTTATAAGTAGTGCTATTTGCGTACTTACCAGGAACCTTAAACTTAAAGCTTGGAGTCTTCTCTGTTGGAGCATTGCTACTCTTGTTCCAAGTTCCGTTATCGTCCTTTACATAGATATGGTCACCAGCCTCCCAAAAAGAAAAGCACCATTATCATAGTTGAGTGAGGTACGAGTTTCGGCTGCACCAGTCACAAATGAAGTCAGGTTGCTATTGTTTTCAGTGTTTGTATCTACAGTGCTTTGTGCTACATCTTCATTAGAGCAAGATGCAAACGCCATTACAATGCCACACAATACTATTAATGAAAGCAGGCGCACCTCAAATGTCTGTTTTCTCATTATTATAAATTCTTTTTATGCTTATTACTTATTTAATTAAAAATCCTCTTTTGATTAATCTTCCCACATAGAAGTATGTCCATTGCTTAACGAAGCTTCGCCACCAACCCCAAGCCACTGAAGCTCTTCTTTTAGCATTATTAGCTGCAGGACCATTCTTACTGATGACCCGGATTATGCTGACTAGGATATGAAGTCTCTGTAAGTAAAAGTTTCGTTATTGATAACAATAACTTCTGTATAGGGTGTTTGGTAACCCATCTTAATCTTATTCTGTTTCATAACTTATAATGTGAATATGTTACTTAAATATGTATGCTTGTTCTGAGTTTGTTGGATGCCAGAACATTTACACTCACTTTTTAAAAAGTGGGAGTATAAGGGTCATAAGAATTGGTATTTATTCCTGATTCTGTTATCCTAATTGAAGAACCCATTGCAGTATCACACTGCTCTTTTACCCTAATTATATATTAGGTTGTCGTCAGTCCTTAATTATGTGTATCCCTAAACTACATCCTTTTTTAGTAATTAATTTTCGGGAGCAAATTTACTGAAATAGTTTCAATCTTGCAAGATTCTAAACTAAAACAACACCTTCTTTTTCATCTTTTTCAATACACTTGAACAATGGGAGTTTTATATCAAAAAGAACTACGACTCATCTATCTACTTCTTTCTTTGTCGTTTGAAATAAAAATCGTACCTTTGCAG
>BNJV01000697.1_pt1 | contig 33166 bp, 37 predicted proteins | sample 8540591 | NCBI WGS metagenome assembly BNJV01 (sample SAMD00202457, study PRJDB9452) | human saliva metagenome | host: Homo sapiens | reverse complement strand
TTTGCACATGAAATGCCGTTATAACAGGGCGGGATAGTGTCAAGTATTGTTCACAAAAATCACCTGAACGCATGGAAGAATGATTAAGCAGCATCTTTTGGTAACAAGACGGACATCGATTCCTCTTGAATATAGGCTCTGGTTTTCGTCCAGTCTTCTGCATATTCCATCAGACAAGTGGTTACCAGCCGGACATAGTAGGACTCATCGGGGAAAAGTCCCATCACGCTGGTACGCCGCCGCTGCCGGACGTCTGGGGAAATCATCAATCAGCCGAACGAAAGGCAGAACGAAAGGCAGAACGAAAGGCAGAACACACTCCGTTACGTATGGCATGAGAGTATAGATGCCTTTCTTTGAGTCGTTTGAACGTGTTTGAACGTGATTGGGAGTTGATTCGGGGGGCGTGTGCCAAGGATACAAAGCAATCGAGAGAGAGGAGGGAGATAGGTGTAGAATTTTCGCCGGATTCAAGGTAATATTGAATAGAATAATTGCATCATCTCTTCGGTACATTGTTTATTGTAACGAATTTTATGGTGCCCAAAGGTTGAAGTATAGATTTTGTCTGATTTTAAAAATGATAGATATGTTATAAGCTCGAGGACAGTATGGAAAATTGCTTAGCACTTTGGGCGAAAAAGAAAGAGAAGGATGGCATTTTTTACTGGCTGTCTTTAAAGCGGCATCTGGAAGATACAAGGGAAGTAATGGGGCTTCTATGGGAACACTGGCTTTCAGAGGGACAGAGAGCATATATTACTAAATCTATAAAGGTAGAAGAGGATGAAGCGAAGTCTTTGGCCATGTTTATTGGAGCAATTCATGATATTGGAAAGGCTACCCCTGCCTTTCAGGTTCAAAGAGGATTTCAAAATTCCGAGGACTTAGACCTGCTTTTGATGGAGAAACTGGAACAGGAAGGTTTTTCCGGAATCAAAGACTTGGAGCTAACAGATCGAGGGAAAACTCCCCATGCCTATGCAGGAGAAGTGATTTGCCGTTTAGCGGGTATCAACAGAGGAATTGCCTCTATCATAGGAGCCCATCATGGAGTTCCTATGAAGGAAAACTATAGTCTTACGTCCTTTGTTGAAGCTTATACTGCCAACTTTTATCAGGAAGAAAAAGAAGATTCTCCAATATGCAAAAAATGGAAAGAGACACAAGAGGAGCTACTTTCCTGGGCATTAGAGAGCTGCGGTTATAAATGTAGAGGATCTTCCTAGATGTCCCAAACCGACGCAACTCTTACTTTCGGGACTTTTAATTATGGCTGACTGGATAGCCAGTAATGAGGAATACTTTCCCTTATTTTCCTTGCAAAATGAAGACAGTCAAGAACTAGATGATGCTATAGCAAATCAAGAAGATAAGACGAGACAAGAAATACAAAAAAAGGAGAGAGTTGAATCGGCCTGGTTAAAATGGACGCGGAATCAAACATGGGAAGCGACGCAGCTTTTTGATGCAAAACAGGCTTATCAGAATTCCTTTCACTTTATGCCTAGAGATTTTCAAGAAAAAGTTTTTACAGAGATTGCCGAGGCTGAGGACATCGGCTTAGTGATTCTGGAGGCTCCCATGGGCTGCGGAAAAACAGAGGCGGCTTTAATGACTGCGGAACAATTGGCGGGAAAGCAGCAATGTGCCGGAGTTTTCTTTGGATTGCCCACCCAAGCCAGTTCCAATGGCATTTTTCCGAGAGTGGAGTCCTGGGTAGATTCCCTTGGACAAGAAAATCAAGAGAAATTATCTCTTCGCCTATCTCATGGAAAGGCAGCTTTAAATGAAGAGTTTCAAACATTGTCCAGAAACTACAGCGAGGGAATAGATCTGGACGGAGAAAAAACGAAGTATGTGTATGTGAATGAATGGTTTTCCGGGAGAAAGAAGGCCATGCTGGATGATTTTATAGTAGGAACTGTAGATCATTTACTCCTTATGGCTTTAAAACAAAAACATCTTATGCTTCGGCATTTGGGATTTAGTAAAAAGGTTGTCATCATTGATGAAGTGCACGCTTACGATGCCTATATGGGGCAGTACCTCTACATGGTTTTACAATGGCTTGGAGCCTATAAAGTGCCAACGATAATCTTATCCGCGACCTTACCTATAGAACGAAGAAAAGACCTGATGAAGTATTACTTGAAAGGTAGAGGAATCAAAGAGAAGGACATAGGAAATTTTGATTTCCTTAAGACAGAAAGCTATCCCTTACTTACCTTTAGCAAAGGAAGTGAGGTTGAATCTTTTTCAAACTTTCAAGAAGAGAAAGAAAAAAAGATTACGCTTTATCAGCTGGACGAAGAGAATTTAGTAGATACCGTAAAGAGTCTTGGTAAGAATGAAGCGGTCATAGGCATTATTGTAAATACGGTTGGGAGGGCGCAGAGAATCACAAAAGATTTATTAGAAGCTTTTCCGGAAGAAGAAGTCCATCTTTTACATTCTCGATTTATCGATACGGATCGTATCAAAAAAGAAGAGGAATTACTCAAAAAAATCGGGAAAAATGCAGAGAGACCTAAGCGTTTTATCGTAGTGGGAACCCAGGTGATAGAGCAGTCCCTAGACATTGATTTTGACTTAATGATTAGTGATTTATGTCCTGTGGATCTGTTAATCCAGCGAATAGGTCGACTTCATAGGCATAAGATAGAAAGGCCTAAGGAACATAGTGAAGCGAGACTCTATCTTATGGGAATAAGTGAGAGCTTTGACTTTGAAAAAGGGTCAAGAAGGGTTTATGGAGATTATTTACTCATTAAAACCCAATGTGCTTTAGGGAAAAGCATTTCCATCCCAAGAGATATCTCTCCACTGGTGCAGGAAGTGTATGGAGAATGGAACCCTTCTTTAGCTCCTGACCTTCGGAAGAAATATGAGGAGAGTAAAGAGAAACAAGAAGCAGTCTTAAAGAAGCAAAAAATGAAAGCAAAAGGATTTCGCTTAGATAAGCCTAAATTGGAATGTTCAGAAGAAACTAGTCTAGATGGATTACTGGATAATGATTTGCCTATTGATTCGGAAGAGCTATGTCAGGCCAAGGTTCGAGATATTGGTTCTTCCATAGAAGTGATAGCGGTAAAAAAATATGGAGCGGGATATGGACTTTTTCAAGTGCAGAAGGACATTTCAGAAGAGCTTTCTAAAGCGTCAATTGCAAGAAAGTTGGCTTGTCAGACCTTAAGGCTAGGAGAAAGTATCATCCACATAGAAAAGGAAGAGGATCTTATTCATTATTTAGAAGATTATAACAGACGGGAACTGCCGGAGTGGCAGAACGAAGCGTGGCTAAAGGGAAGTTTAGGGTTGATATTTGATGAGAATAATGACTTTCCCTTAAAAAATATCGTATTACATTACGATGAAAAATTTGGCTTGCAGTGGCATAAGAAGGAGGTGTAAAGCTTGAGCCGATTTAATTTGTTAGAAGAAAACTGGATTCGAGTTTTGGAAGAAGGGGAAATGAAAGAAGTATCCCTCATTACCCTTTTTGAAAATGCGGAAAAGTATCGGTGCTTGGCAGGGAAGATGGCGACGCAGGATTTTGCAATGCTACGATTCCTATTAGCGGTATTGCATACCGTGTTCTCCCGGGTAAATGCGGATGGAGAAGCCTATGAGTTTTTAGAAATTGACGAGAAATTTCGACAAAAGGAGGCTGTTTCCGAGGATGACGAAGAGGAATATAATGATGCCCTTATGGAAACGTGGAAGACACTGTGGCAAAGAGGAAAATTCCCTTCAGTAGTTAGGAAATATTTGGAGGCTTGGAAAGATCATTTTTACCTGCTGGATGAGAAATATCCTTTTTATCAGGTGACGAAGGAAGAGATTGATTCAAGGCTGAAGAAAAATAAAAATCCTGGATCTGTAGCTGGCAAAAAACTAAATAGGACTATATCAGAAAGTGGTAATAAGGTAGCTTTATTTTCTCCAAAAGGAGAAGAGTATAAAAGTAAAATGTCTGAGAGTGAATTTTTAAGATGGTTAATAATGTTGCAAGGGTATTTTGGTATATCTGATAAAGTGAAATTTGATGAAGAGTATAAAGCTTCCATTGGGTGGCAATATGGATTAGGAGGAATTTTTGTAACCGGTCAGAATCTTTTTGAAACTCTAATGTTTAATTTTTAAAAATCATAGTAAGTTCTGTAGGAGAAAAAAAGTACCTATACAAAACCCTTGCTGGGAGAATTCGGGAAAGGAAAAATATAAATAAAAAGTTTTAGTGGATTAGAAGATAATCTGGCAGGACTATATACAAATTGGAGTAGAGCTATTTTTAGTAAATTCTAAAGATATAGATTTTTTTCAGAGGATCTAACAATTAAGGTAGTAAAATTACCACTTTTTAGATCCTACTATGATTCAAATAGAACCAATGACCTTATGGAAATATGTCAAAGAGGGAGAAAATAAAAATCATTTTATACCGAAAAAACATGAACAAGGTCAAGCACTATGGAAATCTTTTGGGATTATTACTATTCCAAGCGGAATAGAGGGAGAACATAAGGAACCTGGTGTGATTGAGTGGCTTGAACGAATCCAGATATATAATGATAATAAGTTTATCAGAATCAATGCGGTTGCCTTGCAATATGATAGTAATCCAAAGAGCCGGATGCCAATTAATGAAATGATTGACGACCTAGCTTTACATGAGATTGTGTTATTTGAGAAAGGAAAAGAAGGCTGGGTTATGCGTATCAAGGAACTTGTGGAAGATACCAAGGAAGTAGTTGGCTTTATCTACAAGGGTTTTTTAAAAGATGTGTATGATATTAGAAATAAAAAAAAGTCTGTAGAGGAAGAATTAGAACAAGCTTATTTTGGTCTGGATAAAGCCTTTAGAGATTGGCTTAGTGGAATTGATGAGTCCAGTTCTAAAGAAGATAAGATTAAGGAGTGGAAAGAACTACTATTCTTTTCCATGAAAGAACGAGCCCTTGAAAAAGTAAATGAATGTAGACAGAGGGATATTAAAGGAGTATATGAGGAAAATGCAAAAGGCATTAAAAATATCTTTACTGCGTATGAATATTTTCTCATTAGACTAAAGAAGAAATTAAATCAAGAATAGGAGGAACTATGGATGAAGAAAGAAAATCAGTAGATGCGGTGATGAGAAAAATCATTGCGGAAATTGAGCCTATCAAAACCCTTGGAAGTGGCAAAGCCATATTGGCAGGAATTAGAGATTCAATAGGAAAAGAACTGACTAATGCTCCGCAGGTTTGGCCCTTGCTTTTTGCAAATCTCCCGGAGGAATATTTGGGGAATAAAGCGAGGATAACAGCAGAGGAAAATGCGATTTATCTTAGTTTGCAGATTTATGCTTTAATGCAGCAGGGCGCCTCAAAGTCGGAAAGAGGAGAGGTGAAATCTACTCGAAATATCGGAGAAAGCTTGCGGATTCTTCGAGGAGATGAAAGTAAGGTAAAAGCAATGGATGAGCGCTTTAATACCATGGTTACAGCCGGGAGTTTTGAGGAGTTATCTCACTATCTTAGACAAATGATAAAGATCTTAAAGGCAAATATAGACAGTCCTTCTGTGGACTATCCTAAATTGGCAAATGATTTGTTCTGGATGCAAAAAGGTAAGCAGGACAATATTCTGATGGATTGGGCAAGAGCATATTATCAAACATTTCAAAAAAGAACCGTAGAAAAGGAGAATACAAATGAGTAAAGAAAAGCTATTTTTAGACATCCATGTTATTCAAACCCTTCCACCCTCCAATATCAATAGAGATGATACAGGTAGTCCCAAGACGGCGGTTTATGGTGGAGTAAGAAGAGCGAGAGTTAGTTCTCAAGCATGGAAGAAAGCTATGAGGGACTATTTTAAAGATAAGGCAGACGATGGATATTTAGGTGTAAGAAGTAAAAAAATTGTGGAGTATGTAGCAAAAAAGATTCTGGAAATCGATGAGACACTCTCTTTAGAAGAGGCCGAAAAAAAGTCCTTAGAAGCATTCACATCTGCAGGATTTACTATTACAGAAGAAAATAAATTGCCAACTTTGTTCTTTTTAGGAGATAGGCAGGCCGGCGACTTTGCTCGCGCAGCGTTAGATAATATCAAAGATGCGTCAACATTACGCAAAAATTATTAAAAAAACAATGTATCAATAGATATTGCACTTTTTGGGAGAATGATAGCTGATAGTAAATTAAATGAAAAAATCAAAAAAGAAAATGAGAAAGGTAAGAAAAAGAAAAATATCGATAATGAAGAAAAAGAAGAGAGTAGAATTAATCTTAATGAAGATGCATCTGCTCAAATTGCTCATGCTATTTCTACCCATGGAGTGCAGACGGAGTTTGACTATTTCACTGCATTAGATGATTTATCAAACGGTGTAGCAATGATAGATACTATTGAATACAATTCCTCTACGTTATATCGTTATGGAAATGTAGCATTACATGAGTTATATCACCAAATGAAAGAGAATAAGGAAGAGACCAAAAAAGCCATTATACTATTTGTAGAAGCATTTCTTAAGTCTCTTCCTTCCGGGAAAATAAATAGTTTTGCAAATCAGACGATACCATCATCTGTAGTAGTATCATTACGAAAAGATCGTCCAGTGAGCTTAGTAGGAGCGTTCGAGACACCTATTAAAACAAAATTATCTCAAGAAGGTTACGTAAATGAGTCTATAGAAGCTATGTTTAAAGAGTATCAGAAAATACAACGATTCGTAGATAAACCTGAAATTTCTTTTTATCTTAATTTGTCGGAAGGACATGTTTTAGAAGGCGCAAAAGAGGAAATAAACTTATTAGATTTGTTAAATGATTTGGGAAAAGAAATAAATAATCGTTTATAAGGAGAAGAGGATGAAGACTATTTTGCTGAAATTTGCAGGTCCCCTTCAATCCTATGGAACTTCTTCCCATTTTGAGACTCGTTATACCGATTACTATCCATCTAAAAGTGCGGTGTTGGGACTTTTGGCAGCTTGTTTAGGATATAGGAGAGATGAAGAAGAAAAGTTAAGGGAGTTGTCTACATTAAAGTTTTCTGTAAGGATAGACCAACAAGGTAGTCTGCTAAAGGACTATCATATTGCAATTACAGATAAGGAAATGGTGGAGAAACCTCAAACATACGTAACAAACCGTTATTACTTGGAGGATGCTCTGTTTGTTGTTGCCCTTTCCGGTATGGACGAATTGATAGATACTCTTACAAAAGCCATCAAATCCCCTTATTTTCAGCCTTTTATGGGGAGACGATCCCTGCCTGTTCCAGTAGATTTTTTCTTAGGAGTAAGTGCAGAAGATATTCTGGATAGCCTTAGAAATTTGCCTTGGCAGGCGGCTCCTTGGTATAAAAAAAAGAAGAGAAAACAAGGCATTGGAGAGAAAATATCTCTGGAAGTTTATGCGGATGAAGAGATATTAAAAGATGAAAAATTTCCAGGTCGAAGCTTAGAAGGGATATTCCTATTTCTTTTTCGCAGAAGGGAAGAGAGTTTGCCTTTAGGCAGGAAGCTTGTATTTCTATCGAAGTTTTAAGCGGAATAGAAAAAGGCTTAGGAGCGGAAGATATAGAACATGACGTTTTTTCAACATTGGAGGGGGCATAATGTATCTTTCCAGAGTGGAAATAGATAGAGAGAACCGGAGAAAAATCCGAGACTTGACCCATTTGGGGGCATATCATAGTTGGGTGGAAAATTCTTTCGTAGGACAAATTTCCATGTTGGAACGCTCAAGGAAACTATGGAGAATCGATAGCATCCAGGGAAGACAATATTTGCTTATTCTAAGCGAAGAAAAGCCTTCCTTAAAGGCTTTAGAAAAATATGGTGTGGATGGTAGTGGGGAAACAAAATCCTACGATTCTTTTTTGGCGAGTATTCAAGAAGGGAAAAAGTACCGTTTTCGTACCACTTTAAACCCGGTTGTAGCGAAGCCTATTGAAGGAGAGAAACGCGGAAAGCCTGTACCCCTTCTCACCATTGAAAACCAGAGTCGGTTTCTCTTAGATAGGGCGGAAAAAAATGGATTTTCTTTGAATTCAGTAGACTTTGTGATTAAGGAAAGAAAGTTTGAAACGCTGAAAAAGAAAGGAATGAGGGATACGCCTATTTCTCAAGTAATCTATGAAGGAATTCTAACCGTTATTGATGCTGAGCAGTTTAGAAAGGCATTATGTGATGGTATTGGAAAGAAAAAGGCTTATGGTTGTGGTTTATTAACTGTGATACCGGTATAAAAATATGAATAAGAATCGTGATGTGTATGTAAAGAAAGTAGAGTTAAATGAACTTCCCAGAATTGGAGATCGTGTCAGTTTTATTTATGTAGAGCATGCTAAAATTCATCGTCAAGATTCTTCTATAACTGTTGCAGACCAGCATGGTATTGTTCGTGTACCGGTATCTATGATCGGCATTTTTATGCTGGGACCGGGAACGGATATCTCTCATAGAGCCATGGAGCTTTTGGGAGATACCGGTACCAGCGTTCTATGGACAGGAGAAAGAGGAGTGAGACAGTATGCTCATGGGAGGGCTTTGTCTCATTCTTCTCGTTTTTTAGAAAAACAAGCCGGTTTGGTGAGTAATACACGAAGCCGATTAGAGATTGCCAGAAAAATGTATCAAATGCGTTTTGAAGGAGAAGATGTTTCGAAATTAACCATGCAGCAGTTACGTGGTAGAGAAGGTGCTAGAATCAGAACAGTTTATCGAAATATGTCCAAGGAATATCATGTGTCTTGGGATAAAAGGGATTATGATCCGGAGGATTTTTTTGATGCAACGCCTATAAATCAAGCCTTATCGGTTGCCAATGTTGCGTTATACGGATTGGCTTACAGTGTGATTGTTGCCTTGGGACTTTCTCCGGGATTGGGATTTGTGCATACAGGACATGACTTGTCCTTTGTATATGATATTGCCGATTTGTATAAGGCTTGGACTTCGATTCCGGTAGCCTTTCAGACAGTTTCAGAATGTTTGGAAGAAGAGGATCTTCCACGAGAAGTTCGCAAAAAAATGAGAGATATTTTTACAGAGACGAAGCTATTGGAACGAATGGTTAAGGATATTCAAAATTTGCTGGAGGTAGAAGAAGATCAATTTTTTGAAGTTGACAGTATTAGTTTATGGGATGATAAGGAAAGACTTGTTTCTTACGGTGTAAATTATAGTGAGGATTCATCATGCCAATGACAGTGATTACTTTATCCAAGGTCAGTAATTCTCTTAAGGGAGATTTATCTAAGTGGATGCAAGAAATTGCTACCGGAGTTTATATTGGAAATTTTAATTCGAAAGTAAGAGATAAACTTTGGGAAAGAATTCAAGATGCTGTGGGAAGCGGAGAAGCAACGATATCTTACCCTATGAGAAATGAACTTGGATATACTTTCAATACCTTAAATACCAAGAGAGAAATATATTACAGTGATGGAATACCATTGATTTGTTTTCCCTTGGAAACAGAACCGGAAGGAGATAATGAAGGGATAAAGGAAGGCTTTAGTAATGCCAGCAAATACTATAAAGCAAGAAAATATGCGAATAACCATAGTGGCGAAAAGAAAGAGTGCTATGCTTTTCTGGATTTGGAAACAGATGGTTTAAATGAACAAAGTAATAGTATTATCGAAATAGGAGCAGTAAAAGTAATGCAGGACTCCGGTATTATAGAATTTCAATCTTTACTGGAATATGAGGGGGATTTGCCCAAGGAAATTACTGAATTAACAGGTATTACTACAGACCTTTTAAAAAGGGAAGGCAGAAAAGTTGAGATTGTATTGAAAGAGGTATTGGTTTTTTTAAAAGGGGCAATTATTGTCGGATATAATATTGCCTTTGACCTTCGTTTCTTGAATGCTATTTTACAAAAAAATGGCATGGAAAAGTTACATAATTCTTCTATGGATTTGATGAGGATAATAAAAAAAGAAAAGCCATTTCAGAAAAACTATAAGCTGGAAACTTCGCTACAAAGCTATGGAATACAAAAAGAGCAGTTGCATAGGGCGTTAGAAGATGCTAAATTGACCTATGAATTGGCAACAAAAGTGAATGGATTTTGTCAACATCTGCCGTAAGGCTCTTTATTTTAGGGGATCTTTAAGTATTAGTCCCGCGTATGCGGGGATGATCCTGTTTCGCCCATTAGTGATACATTCGTATTCGCATTAGTCCCGCGTATGCGGGGATGATCCTGGTTCATCTGAATCCCCACACAGGAAGTCCAAATTAGTCCCGCGTATGCGGGGATGATCCCGTGTGTGCTAGGGTTTTGGCATCCTTTGCAGTATTAGTCCCGCGTATGCGGGGATGATCCTACAGCAGATTTTATTCCCTGTGTCGCTTTCGGATTAGTCCCGCGTATGCGGGGATGATCCCATCATGCATCCATGCCTTTGTTGTAAATATCCATTAGTCCCGCGTATGCGGGGATGATCCTGATGTGGTCACAATATCACATAAGGTAGGTGAATTAGTCCCGCGTATGCGGGGATGATCCCAACTGACCATATAGCTGAACCAATTGAACTGAATTAGTCCCGCGTATGCGGGGATGATCCTATAGCGATCATCTGCTCGCTGATTGTCATTGTATTAGTCCCGCGTATGCGGGGATGATCCCGGAATTAAAGATTTCTTCGGGGGTATCGTTGAATTAGTCCCGCGTATGCGGGGATGATCCCAATGCGCCGGATAGACGCAGAGGATAATAGACATTAGTCCCGCGTATGCGGGGATGATCCCGCAAATGACTACTTGCAAGGTATCATTCAAGGATTAGTCCCGCGTATGCGGGGATGATCCCTCCGCAAGCATCCGTTTTTTATCCGGCTTCGGATTAGTCCCGCGTATGCGGGGATGATCCTCCCAAGCCCCATTAGGATTTCTTTGATGATCGATTAGTCCCGCGTATGCGGGGATGATCCCCGTTATTTCCTCTTTCTTTTCTTGCTTTTTTGATTAGTCCCGCGTATGCGGGGATGATCCCGGGCGAACAAAATCTCGCCTGTCTAAGTCGTAATTAGTCCCGCGTATGCGGGGATGATCCCACACAGGTGAACCTGCTGATATGTCAGAAATCATTAGTCCCGCGTATGCGGGGATGATCCCACACAGGTGAACCTGCTGATATGTCAGAAATCATTAGTCCCGCGTATGCGGGGATGATCCTGGATGCGCTCATCGAAGCATCTGTAAAAGCGAATTAGTCCCGCGTATGCGGGGATGATCCCAGAAGGGATTGCCCGTTGCACTCCAGCTTTAAATTAGTCCCGCGTATGCGGGGATGATCCACCCAGCGATCTGGATCGCCGAGGGCGGCAGCAGATTAGTCCCGCGTATGCGGGGATGATCCTGTCGGCCCGGCTCTCGGACTTACAGAAGAGGAATTAGTCCCGCGTATGCGGGGATGATCCCACTTAAAAGAGCCGGCAGATACAGCAATTAGCATTAGTCCCGCGTATGCGGGGATGATCCCACGCAATCGCTTCTTACAATGCTCTCTATGGAATTAGTCCCGCGTATGCGGGGATGATCCCAGCAAACCAATGAATCTGTGGGGCATATAAGGATTAGTCCCGCGTATGCGGGGATGATCCTAGCTTAGAAGAAGCAAGAGAAGCACTAAAAGCATTAGTCCCGCGTATGCGGGGATGATCCCGGAGTTGAGGACGAGTACGGCGGGAGCGGTAAATTAGTCCCGCGTATGCGGGGATGATCCTATGATCCGAAATCAGCACAAGATGATGTGTGAATTAGTCCCGCGTATGCGGGGATGATCCCGGGGAAATCCGTTTTTAGCCTACTTGGCAATTCATTAGTCCCGCGTATGCGGGGATGATCCCTTTTCTTCGGCAGATGGTTCTTTTTTTGTGTAATTAGTCCCGCGTATGCGGGGATGATCCCGGAATTGACCTCTGTGCTGGATGTCATGTATCATTAGTCCCGCGTATGCGGGGATGATCCTGCAAACTTTTGGAAAATCAAGTAGTGTCATAAATTAGTCCCGCGTATGCGGGGATGATCCCTCTGTACAACGGCATATCGTTGATCAGCACATATTAGTCCCGCGTATGCGGGGATGATCCTCCAGACGGGGTCATACGACAACAAAGACGGGCATTAGTCCCGCGTATGCGGGGATGATCCCACAGAAGGGAATCACAATATACTGAAGGACTAATTAGTCCCGCGTATGCGGGGATGATCCTGCTATGCACTGAATCCCCTCGCCTAATGTCATATTAGTCCCGCGTATGCGGGGATGATCCTGCAGCCAAGTCCATGATGCCGACGCCATAGACATTAGTCCCGCGTATGCGGGGATGATCCTCCTAATTGGATGTGCAGAGGGTTTCAATATCAATTAGTCCCGCGTATGCGGGGATGATCCTGAGGAAAGGGGGTCAAAATGAATGAGTGAGTGATTAGTCCCGCGTATGCGGGGATGATCCCAATCTTCTGGTCACATCTGGCATAAACTTCTTATTAGTCCCGCGTATGCGGGGATGATCCTGTCCCCAACGTCCGAAACCTTTGCGGACGGCAATTAGTCCCGCGTATGCGGGGATGATCCTAATAATAATATCGTCGTCATAGATATTTGAAATTAGTCCCGCGTATGCGGGGATGATCCTGGCAGAAGTCCAAACAGGTTCATACTCCTCAAATTAGTCCCGCGTATGCGGGGATGATCCCTGTGAAGCCACCTTTTGAACAAGAGCTAATAAATTAGTCCCGCGTATGCGGGGATGATCCTACACCAGTCTCTCTCGTACCGGTTACCAACATATTAGTCCCGCGTATGCGGGGATGATCCTTTCCTGTTCTCGGAAGAGTGGTTGCAGGAATTCATTAGTCCCGCGTATGCGGGGATGATCCTGTATTTCAACGTTTCTTTTATGCAAAGCGAGGATTAGTCCCGCGTATGCGGGGATGATCCCTATGCCGAACTGCATGATATCATCACCCCAGAATTAGTCCCGCGTATGCGGGGATGATCCCTACTTCGCTCTGATTGCTGATATTCTTCTTTGATTAGTCCCGCGTATGCGGGGATGATCCTGTACTCGCCGCCATCGTAATCCCAATAGCATCATTAGTCCCGCGTATGCGGGGATGATCCTGAAAAACGGTGAGAAGCAGTTCAGAATTTTCAATTAGTCCCGCGTATGCGGGGATGATCCCGAGTAAATGAAAGGAGAAAAGCCCATGGACGAATTAGTCCCGCGTATGCGGGGATGATCCCAGGCGAGGAACGAAAAGCCTACGTCAAGGATGATTAGTCCCGCGTATGCGGGGATGATCCCGGCAATCAGACCGAAACATGCGTGGTTGAGCGATTAGTCCCGCGTATGCGGGGATGATCCCGGCTGACAAGGGACCCTGACGTTAGATATTCAATTAGTCCCGCGTATGCGGGGATGATCCTGCGCTTTTGATCGCATCGCCAATTTCGAAAAGATTAGTCCCGCGTATGCGGGGATGATCCCTGTACTCCGGATGTACACCCATTCCACTAGTGATTAGTCCCGCGTATGCGGGGATGATCCTGACGGATTCTATACCTACTACGGAATTAAGGGATTAGTCCCGCGTATGCGGGGATGATCCCATTCAATTACCTGAAAACGTACATGCACATGCATTAGTCCCGCGTATGCGGGGATGATCCTTATATCAGGATTGACCCTTTCTGTCAGTAAAGATTAGTCCCGCGTATGCGGGGATGATCCTCAGAACCAACCTTCAGGATGCCATGATAGCAAATTAGTCCCGCGTATGCGGGGATGATCCTGGCACTTGGGGCAGCAGCACTTGCACCCGCACATTAGTCCCGCGTATGCGGGGATGATCCTATATCAATACGGGCAATTATGAGGGCAACAAAATTAGTCCCGCGTATGCGGGGATGATCCCACGTGGTCAAGGGTCGCCCCAATTCTTCAGACATTAGTCCCGCGTATGCGGGGATGATCCTCTTAGCCATTGGATTCTCCTTTCTTTTTTAGAATTAGTCCCGCGTATGCGGGGATGATCCTCAACAAAAGGAGAGCAACACCACAAAAGAAAGATTAGTCCCGCGTATGCGGGGATGATCCCATAGCCCACGCTGAGAACGAAGAGGCGGTCAAATTAGTCCCGCGTATGCGGGGATGATCCTCGGCTTTCCAAAAAAATTTTTATACGATGAGTACAATTAGTCCCGCGTATGCGGGGATGATCCTGGAGTCTGCAATGTCTGTATGTTGATGAACCTATTAGTCCCGCGTATGCGGGGATGATCCTGGCGTCTTTCGCATTGATGCGCTTGGAGATAAATTAGTCCCGCGTATGCGGGGATGATCCTTGACCAGGGCGGTAATAGAAAATGCAAGCCCTATTAGTCCCGCGTATGCGGGGATGATCCTGAAAAACAAAGAATTATTAGAAAAATATGCGTATTAGTCCCGCGTATGCGGGGATGATCCCTTCTTGACGGACGTATTGAATTCCTTGACGTAATTAGTCCCGCGTATGCGGGGATGATCCTTGCCCGTATTGATATATTAAAAGGGCGTGTGGATTAGTCCCGCGTATGCGGGGATGATCCCGACATCAATCTACTTGAAAAGGATGGGGTGCTATTAGTCCCGCGTATGCGGGGATGATCCTTCTTTTCGTCTTGCTTTTATCCGTTCGTAAACATTAGTCCCGCGTATGCGGGGATGATCCTACAGGGAACTACAACGCTGGAGAATACAACACATTTGTCCCGCGTATGCGGGGGTGATCCTGGGACTACGAGCTTTTAGGCGACGAGCTTGACATTTGTCCCGCGTATGCGGGGGTGATCCTAGTGGGTATAACAGCGTAGAGGAGTTTGAGAAATTTGTCCCGCGTATGCGGGGGTGATCCTGTATCGACTTCTTACCAATTCGCACAAGTATCATTTGTCCCGCGTATGCGGGGGTGATCCTAAAAAGCCCTAACCCTGCCAGCCCCAGACTAAATTTGTCCCGCGTATGCGGGGGTGATCCTCTCACCCTCCCTGCCCTCGCTGAGACGGAAGAATTTGTCCCGCGTATGCGGGGGTGATCCCGGGACCGGAGATAGGCTATGGGCGGAGGTCAAATTTGTCCCGCGTATGCGGGGGTGATCCCGGTTGGAACCGCCCCCTTGAACTCTGCTCGTGATTTGTCCCGCGTATGCGGGGGTGATCCTATCGGCTATCTCCGCAATTACTTCGACTTCGAATTTGTCCCGCGTATGCGGGGGTGATCCCAATGGAAAAGAGTAAAAAAAGCTTTGTAATGTATTTGTCCCGCGTATGCGGGGGTGATCCCAGCAAACCATCGATATTAGAGCAACCAACAAGATTTGTCCCGCGTATGCGGGGATGATCCTGCCCAACCGTGCCGACCATACTCTTACATCCCATTTGTCCCGCGTATGCGGGGATGATCCCTCAAAGTAGTATAAGAAAACTTACACCCAGAGATTTGTCCCGCGTATGCGGGGATGATCCTTTTGGAAGATGTGAAGGAGTATATCAACGATGATTTGTCCCGCGTATGCGGGGATGATCCTTACTGCCATCATCTCACCCCCTTTCTGATTAAATTTGTCCCGCGTATGCGGGGATGATCCCTGCACTAACCGCCGCTCCAACTAGACCCGTGAATTTGTCCCGCGTATGCGGGGATGATCCCGGCTGATGAATATACGGGAGCTCCAAATCTTTATTTGTCCCGCGTATGCGGGGATGATCCTAAATTTCGCCGCCGATACCCACCAATCTTTCAATTTGTCCCGCGTATGCGGGGATGATCCCGGATGATGACAGAGGAACAGGCAATCGCTCAGATTTGTCCCGCGTATGCGGGGATGATCCTACCGGAACTATTATAATTCATACTGGATGCCCATTTGTCCCGCATATGCGGGGGTGATCCTTATACAAATGTATATTGTAGATATTGGAGCCGAGAGGCTCTCCGAGGGCTTAGGGCGCTGACCTAAGAACCCGCAAGGGGAGGATCCCCTTGACCTCAGCTCTGGACTCCGCCCAGACCCGTCCTCGCCGGAGGCAGGGAAAGGCGCAGCTGCCCCTTTCCCTTTATAAGAGGATAATTCGAGAACCTTATGTCAAGGAACTTTCGCGGCATACCCTTGCGGCTTGCGCCGCTGCGGTATTCCACGGTTCCCTTGACAACGGTTCCGCTCCTGATTACGCAGCAGTTTCCTGTATCTTTTAATGGTCTGTTGTCCAAGGAAGATCATGAGCTGCCATTTGGCCGGCATGTTGTCGCCATTCTTGATGATGTCTGTTCAACTGGTGTGTGAAAGCGGAGGAATTTATGAGGACGTAGGAAGTTGTAATAGGCAACCCATAGTGCAAGGTTATAGTTGGCACCATCGTAGTTATCAAAACCGTTGATAGATCTGTAAGAGGCTTTATAGATTCGGTTTAATCGCTCAATCATCTGCTTATACGGTCTGAACTCAGTGGAAACGGCATCAGTGCGTGTTGCCGCATTGATGATCAGCCAAATGTAACCTTTTACACCACGGACTTTGATGTAGGTTTCATCGCCTACCATGACAGAGCCTTTTTCGTAAGGATAGGTGTCAACAAACGGTTTGATGCAGATGGAGGCGGTTTTACAGTAGTTGGCAACCATCTGGTGAGATATAGATACGCCGTGGATGTCATTCATAGCCTGTGCGGTCTTGCGGAGTGAGAGGCCGAGATTGATCCGGCAGGAAAGGCACAGAGACATGATATAAGCATTGTTTTTGCTGAATTTCAACGAGGAGGCATTCTTCGGAAGGGTGGTAATGTCCATCTTAAAGAAATTTATCGTAAACTCACGATAGATATAGTGGAGTTTATATTTGTTCTTACCATAATCCTCGTCCAAGCTGTTTTATCAACCTTTTTCAGGTTGTGGAGATAGTAAGAGCATTTAGGGTTTATGCATTTGTGGAGGATAAAGTGCTTACGATCTTTCTTTCGGGCTAGGGCATGGGAACAATAGAGACACTTGAGAGAGGGTCTTTGCAAAACGATTTTCCTCAGGTGAGAACAGAGTCCCACAAACTTTGCACATCAGCTGACCAACTTTGCCATTGTTGCGGTACAGATAAGGCTTTGGGGCTTTGCAGGCAGGACAGGTGCAGTCTTCCGGGATGTCACATTCGGAGCGACGCTGTACGGGTTTGACCGGCTTGCCGTACTTCCAGATGTAATAGCGGTTGAGATCCTTCCAGTTCAAGTCTTGGTGATGATAGATGATCTTTGGGAGCTGATCCACCTTGAATTTCTGATACTTGGGGGAATGGGAATCGTCAAAAGCCCACTGCTTGAGCGGAATATATTTGCAGATAAAGTTGATAAGCCAGCAGTTTTGCTGATAAAGATGATGACACAATTGAAGAAGGTAAAGTATAATATTCATGAGCATTGCCTCGTTTTGGTTGAGTGAAGGTTTGGTCGCTAACATTATACCAAAAAGGGAGGTCAATGCTCTTTTTATTTGAATCTCCCGTAAAATCAAGGTTTTGGAACTAAAAATAGGTAGTGAACTTGACACTACCTCATACAAGAAAGAGGATGAACAATGGATAATGCAATTAAAAACCTTCGTGCGTCAACCGGACTTTCGCAAGCGAAATTTGCAGAAGCGTATCATATCCCCAAGCGCACCATCGAAGAGTGGGAGTGTGGCAGGCGAAAACCGCCGGATTATGTCTTAGAGCTTTTGACGTTCAAAGTCCAATATGATTTAAAAAACTCTTGAAAAAGGTGTTGACATATACAGATTTGTTCCGCGTATGCGGGGGTGATCCTGGATTGCAAAAACCGGGTGGAGCAAGGATGAATTCGGGGAGAAGGTAAAAACATTATTGGAGGAGGCGAAAAGGTTACATGCCAAACAATGAACTGCGAATGTGCAATGTGGCACGCAAGGATATCTCGGCGGAAACATGTTATGAAATCTGGATGTGTTTGACCGTCGGCTTTGATCCGGCCTCCATCCTCGAGGCGAATTTCAAGGACGATGAGCACACGGAACGGATATGCGAAAGATGTCCGCATCATCACGACTGGGATTAAACAAAACGAATCTATTATGTGTGAATCGGCACTTGGCCGCAAATGGCCGGGTGCATTTGTCCTGCGTATGCGGGGGGGTGATTGGCGAAAGCGGTCATTGAAAACCGTCCAGACGATTTGTCCTGCGTATGCGGGGGGGGGTGATCCTATGCTCAGCATGCTGGAATGGTTCTGCGAACAGATGATGGAAGCTGAGGTTCCCATTAAGCTGAATGCCGATAAGAGCGAACGTTCTGACGGAAGATCTAGCTATCGTTACGGTTACTGTCCCATATGTCTGGATATCCGCCTTGGGACGATTTATCTTATGGATCCTAAAGTGCGCTAGCATGGGTATATTCCATTCTTCTTGAATGCTTACAAACGCAGTGAAGTGGCATTGGTACAGGTTCTTCAAGAAGCGTACGTTAACGGAGTATCAACTCGAAAGATGAAGCGACCCACAAAACAGCTCGGAATTGAAGGGGGGTTCAGATCTTAGGTCAGCGAGATGACGAAGGGACTGAGCAATCAGGAAGGAGATCAGTAACATCTGACAAATCTGAGGGACGGATTTTGAATGTCTTAAGTAAGCCTTAAGAACCTAGAGCATAAAACGAAGGCTGTACTGAGAGTAAGGAACCAGAGGATCCTTCAGCAGTGCATGGGTGTGGCTGCGGACACAGCGGAGCGTAAAATTGTGGGCCGGAACAAGATCGACAACATATCTCTGACAACTGTCGTGAGAGGCAAAGTGGCCGCATGTTCTATAGGCGGGGCAGTTCTGAATGGAGAGATCTGGAACCGAAGAAAAGGAAAAGAGTCTGTCCGATAGATGGTTTTTCATTTTGATATTGCAAAAAAGGATCTTCTTCTTATTATATCGTTGGAATGTGTATGGCTAGGAGTTAAAACACTCTCGCCGGACATGGAATAAGAAGACCGGTTGCCGCTAAGCTTAGGGTATTCTCCTTCTTGATTGTTATTTTTTGTGAATAACTATAACTGTAAAAAGGGAATGGTCAACAGAAAAAAACGTGCTGTAAAAAAGGCACGCTCAGATTGGCGGAAATAAAAAACTCAGAAATTATGGGGCTGTATTTGTGCGGTCAAGAGGAAGATTAATTTGTTGCGTGACATAAGGCGGAGATGGGAACACAGGAGACGAGAACACAGTTTGAGAGCTTTGTTAATTCAGAAGGATGTAAAGCTCTAGCATACGTGAATCAGTGGCAAGCCGCAAAAATGACTGGCAGAAAATTGAATACTACAGTCACTTGATGTCGAAGCGGAAATTGAATGCCGAAGAGATCAAAGAAGCCAAGGAAGTAGCAAAGAAGTGGATTCAAGCAAATCCTTATCATGTGCAAAAGAATGGAAAGGAGCTCTATCAAAAGGGGGTTGATGCGCACGAAAAGGCAATCTACGGCACAAAGGAAGAAGCGCAGAGCGTCCGCGTTGCCGCAAGGGGAGAAGGGCGTCCGGATCAGAGCATCTATACCAAAACGGCATGGAGCGTAGAGAATCAAAATCCAATCACCAGTGCAGTTCAGGGCTTTGGAAGAGGCTTCGGCATTACTGTAATGGGAAGACTGCTGGGAGATGCCTCAAATGCCTTAAATGAAAAGATCGCCAATGTGACTCATAACCCCAGGATTTACAGGATGAGGTCGAAGCGAACAGACGGCTTCAGGCTTTTGGAAAGGAATATGAGAAGAGGAACAAGACACAGAACCCTTATGCCTACGGGGGCGGAAAGATTGCGGGCAACATGGCTGCTTATGCGACAGTGTCGCAGGTTGCAAAGGAAGCGGGGCTTACTGAAAAAGCCGCAAAGGCGCTGGAGAAGGCAGGAATTACAAAGGGGATAAATGCAATCGGTCAAGCTGCACAGAGACTGGAACCTGCCAATAAAGCCGTACAGGCGTTATACAGAGGGATGACCAGTCCGGCTGTTGGAGAAACAATTGCAAACATGGGAATTAATCAGGCCTCTGATTTGCTTGTCAGTGATTTCCCGGCATATCTGGAAAACCGTGAAAACGGTATGAAGCGAGAGGAAGCGGCTAAACAGCTTTTGAAAGATCAAGGAGCGAGCTTTGCGCAGAATCTGGTATCGGACATTGTCCTAAATCAAGTCGTTCCATCGTTTATGGAGACGGCAAGGAATGCACGCCAAAACGCACTTGTCACAAAGGCTTTGTAGGAAACGGAGCCGTCCAAACTGTATGGATATAGACCGGATATCGATACCGCAAAAGGATTGAAAGATACCATTCTAAATACAGAGGCTCCTAAAATGGAACTGCGAGGAGATATTCCACTTCTTCAAAAAGACGAAAGAAGCAAAGATTTTTACAAGGAAGTATCGATAAGATTATTGACGGCGCAGATCAACAGAATTACGATTTATTTAAGGGAACGCAGGAGACAGACACCCAACAACATATTTTTGAGAGGAGAAGATGATTATGCACATGCCACTCATTTTGATACCAACCAAGAGATTAACGGAAGAGGAGGCACAGAAGATCCTTTTCGGAGCTGCCGGAGGACGAAGCTCCATTCGTGGAGGAAATGGGAAAGAGGGGAGAAACGGATATCCAGATCGCGGCATTTTACGACGCTCTTCCGTAAATGAAACAAGGGGAGTACTCCGACAGAAAATGACAGAAGCCGGCATTTCAGACTTCGGTTTAACAACCGATACGGATGCATTCCAGCTGGATTATAAACAGAAGCTTCGGTGAATTTGGTTAGATCTCATGTATGAAAGAGTGTTGTAACCTTGCCTTTATTCAAAGGGCGCTCTGATCGCCGGTGCGAACTTTCTTACTTTCTTGATAGGCATCAGACAGAAGTACAGTAGTGATGAAGGAAGCTTACCTGATTTCACGTTACTGGTATCTCTGCCCGCTTGATTCCTACAGTAAACTTAGACCGTCGTCTATCAGAGCAAAGTTCCAAAATTATAATATACTGGCTTTGTCACTAGGTGATAGATCCCATTTAGCAGGAGGATCGAAACTTCAGAATAAAGAAGTGTTCGTCGGGAAAAGGGACAAATACAGAATAAAGAATTGCCGCTGAGTTTGTAGAAAAATACGGTGGATGATCGGAAGACTTGTGGCACGTAAAAGCGAATGGAGAATTAGGTACACCATACGGAGATAGAAAAGCAGAACTCCACTGGTCATGGTTTGAAGGAATTGGAAAGAACGAAATGTTTGTAAGGAAATGGCTGGAAGAGTGAAAGTAAAATACATTGGAAAACAGGATTTTATAGCGTTAAGGCGTGACAGTTGAGGGAAAATGAATTACACGAAAGAAAAGCGGGGATAAAAATGATTAACCCAAGAAAAATCAGGAATTTTTCAAGGAAGCGGCATAAGGATAGTGTTGCTGCCCTCTTCCAATAACATATAATAGCTCTGCTTGCTTGTCGCGAAAGCGATCGTTTTACTGTCAATCAGTCTAAAGACAAGAAAGGCTCAAAGTACCTCCCGCAACGTCGTGTACGTTGAGCCTTGGTCAAAAACCTCGTTCAGTGTATCAAACTATGAACTGAGGAGCCGAGCCATGAAGAGCTAGATTTTTTATATTGTGAGCAACGAATCTGTACCATCATGCCCTAGATGAAGGGTCTCTCTTACATATCGTGATTTGAGAAAGCAAATTCTCCGGCGAGAAGGCGGTAAGAAGCAGAGAGTTATGATCCGTCGCTTCAAATGCAGTCAGTGCGACAGACTTTTTGACTTACAAAATACATCCATCCTTTCGTTTGAAAAGAGAAAAAAGACGCATCCGGTGCGACAAGGACGTGGTATAGGTGCCTGTGGCACCGGACATGGCGGAAACATCCTGATTTCCCGTGCAGAACGGAGAGACAAAAGGGCGTTTGCAGAAGGTATGGTGAAGAAATATGCGATGATGCGATGAAATAAGAGAAGAAATGATATGGGCTGAAATACGGGATAACTTGTGATATATTAAATAGAAAGGAGATAAGAGACGAGCAAAAGGCAAAAAAGAGCCGTATCAAGTTTGCATTGCAGATCGTGATTGCACTCACCGCAGTCCTTCAAGCAATAGCAGACCTAATACAGGCTCTAAGGTAGAGGAAGAGGCGAAAGCCTCTCCCCCCTTAGTTGCTATTATAGCTCATCGAAAAGACCATGAAAAGAAAAATATTTTATTCACTTCTAGCATTGGCGGTTATCTTTCAAGTCGCAAGCGACAGTATTCCGCTAAATATCGCTCTTTTAATTGCGGGGGGATATGGTCTGGTGGATGCGGTCAAGAGGTGGAGCAATGACTAGACCACAAGACAGATGGGACAAAAAGAACGGGTATATCCGGAAATCCTTTGCGATGTACCAGAAGACCGCTGATGAATTCAAGACCGCTTGCGAGACCGCCGGAGTGTCCCAATCCGGACAGATTGTAAAGCTGATGGAACAGTTTATAGCGGAAATGCGTCACTCAGGGGACAAACAAACGTGATACAATAATATCATCAAAGTGTGTCACTCAGGGGACAAACAAATGTGATACAATAATATTATCAAAAAAGTGCCACTCAGGGGACAAACAAATGTGGTATTATAGTATCGTGTAAATTGTGGGCAGAGCTGAACGGCTCTGCCTTTTTCGTGGTGAAGCATAGGGGAGAAAGATAGAAAGATGGGTGGGTAAACAAACATGGGAAAGGCAGGTAGACCGACAAAAGAAAATGAATGGGTCAATATTTGGCGGTGGATACCTTCTTTCAGACAGAGCAATAGCAGAAAAAGTAATAGCAGAAAAAATTGAACTCTCAGACAGAGAAAAAGCGCTAGTGAAGGCGCTGTAAAAACACTCCCCCGGGGGCATGGTGGGACAGATACGCTTACAAAAAGTACTCCCGATGGTGTAGGGTGCAGCATCTGTGATCACGTGGGGTGCTTAATAGAAAAAATACCCTACGGGGGTACACAGGAGAAAAAACAGATGGGGGGAACAAACCCACGTACACAGAACGGAACATTACGGAAAAAATATAGAGCGAGATTCAGAGCAGCCGGAGCACCTTGCGGGATATGCAAGGGGAAGCTTGGACCGATACACTACGACGAGCCGAGTAGTCCAATACATCCGTTTTCATTTGTGATCGATGAGATCAAACCAGTAAGCAGATGGCGAGAGTTTGGCTATCATTCGGCAAGGGAAGCTGCAGAGGATTTCGACAATTTACAGGCAGCGCATTATTATTGCAACGCCATGAAGAGCAACAAGGTGAACTTCAATTTTGGGAAAAAATAAACGGCACGGTACAGGCAAGCGATACATGGTAGGCGTCAAGGGAAGAAAAAAGAAAACGAGGTGAGGGCGTGGGGGAGTGTCCCCCCCTACTCCCTACCTGGCAACCCCATGCCGTCCAGCGCCAATTTACCCCCGAAGGGTATCTTAATCGAAGGGTGGAGAAACAGAATGGAAAAAAAAGAATTAGATGCGAGGAAACGCAAAGAGGTTAACCGGCTGAAAAAGCTAATCAAGGCGCTTGGGGCGGACGAAGAAAGAATCAAATTGCTTCTTCCAACGATTGAGAATGTCGCATGGATGTGCATAAAGCTAGAAGAGGCATCGGACGCAATTGCCACATCAGACGTGGCAATCCTTTACGATAACGGGGGTGGACAGAAGGGAATCAGACAAAACCCACACTTTCAAGGTTACGAATCCTTGTGGAAATCTTACATCATTGGTATGACACAGATCATGGGAACGGTTGGGGCACAGAAAGATGCAAAGAGTGAAAAGCTTCGACCGACATCGGTAATTCAACTGGTACGAAGTAGGAAAGAAGCATGAGAGGGTCACAGGAACCACGGTTAAAGATCGAACCCAAAAGAGCACTAACAGACGGAGCAGATGCGGGGCTTCTCATGGCGGAGTATGGGGATAAACTGGATGAGTGGCAACAAATTGTAATAGATTGCTGGCTAGGAAAAAGCAAGGCTGGAAAATATACCGCCACCGCTGCCGGACTTGCGATGCCGAGACAGAACGGAAAAAACACATGTTTAGAAGCACGTGAGTTTTTCGGGCTGGTAATCAACGGTGAAAAAATCCTACATACGGCGCATCAGGTAAAGACGGAAAAAGAGTCATTCCGGAGACTGGTTGCTATGTTTACAGACGATCGGCACCCGGACGCTGAAGAACTCGTGTCAACCATTCGATACACAAACGGCGAAGAAGCGATTGTGTTAACGAATGGCGGAGAAATCAGGTATTCGGCAAGATCAAGGCAGGCTGCAAGAGGATTCGCAGGCGTGTCTCTGGTAGTCTATGACGAAGCACAGGAACTCACAGATGAACAGGTAGAAGCACTTATGCCGACACTGGCAGCGTCGGCAACCGGAACAAGGCAGGTAATTTACACCGGAACACCACCATACCCAACATGCCCAGGTGTGGTTTTTAGGAGATTCCGAAAGGCGTGCCTTGAAGACCCGGGCAGATTTGACGCATGGCATGAATGGTCGGTTGAAGCTGGCAGTATTGACGAGATCGATGTCACAGATCGGAACTTGTGGTATATGACAAATCCCGCACTAGGGATTCACCTGTCAGAAGATTTCACAGAGAACGAGCAACGCATGCTTAGCCGTGACGGATTTGCAAGAGAGAGACTGGGATGGTGGTCGCCTGTGATCACAGAGCAGACCGACAACGCTATTGACTTGGGAGCGTGGCAAAAATGTAAATCACTTGATAAAAAACCGGAAGGGAAACGGCTTATGGAATCAAATTCACGCCGGACGGCGCCGAAGTGGTTCTTTGTGGGGCAGTCTGTTCGGAAGATCAACCGGCAAGAATTGAGATGATCGAAAGAAAGCCAACCAGTCACGGTATTAGATGGCTTGCGGATTGGCTGAATGAGAGATATGGCACGGCTAGTTGCGTGGTGATCGATGGGCGCAATGGGGTTGATATCCTTTGCGAACGAATTTGCGACACGTGGAAGGCGAAAGGCTCTGTTATTCGTCCAACTGCTAGAGATGTAATTGCTTCGGCGACACAACTAATCACAGAGATCAACGCAAGAACCGTCACATGGTACGGCGCACCGCTGTCGCAAGGTGCAGGAGTACTTGCACAAGAGGACTTAAACGACAGCGCAACAAGCTCCGTAAAGCGTCCAATCTCTGGCGGTTTTGGTTTTGGGGGGAGACAATCCTGCTCCGGTAGAAGCGGCAGCGCTTGCACTCTGGGGCTGTCGAACATCGAAGAGAAATCCGAACAAAAAAATGCGGATAGGGTGAGTGTATGACATTGAGTTTTGGCGCAGTCGAAGGACTGCCGGAAACCGAACAAAAGCAACTAAATAACCTTGTTAGGATTTACAGCTATCACAGGCTAAAAAACGCCTGCAAACAGCGGTATTACAACGGACATATTAGCCTAGCAGAAGTAAACCTTGGAATTGCTCTGCCTAGAAACATGTCGAAACTGGATGTTGGCTGTTCGTGGGGAGCAAAAGCGGTTGATGTGTTGGCATCACGGTCAATGTTTGATGGGTTTGTTGCCGAGAACGGAGCGGAAGCGGACACGATGACGGAGATTGCAAAAAGGAATCGTCTAATTGCCGAATATCAAAAAGCCTGTCGAGATGAATTGCTCTACGGGGCGACATTCGCATGCGTCTCCGGAGAGAAAGGCGGTTCGGTGATTCGCTTTTATTCGCCGCAATGCGCAGCTGGAGCGTGGAGCAATGAGAAAGGGCGAATTGCTTGCGGGTTTGCCTTTCAAGACGCAATGCAGGACGAAAGCGATATCAACTGGACTCCCACGTTTGTAAATTTGTATACAGAAACCGACACATGGGAGTTATCAAGAGAGGGCGGACACTGGACGGCGGAGCGGTCCCCACACAAATTCGGGCGTCCGCTTATGGAACCCATGATCTGGAATGCGTCTAGCGATAAACCGTTTGGGCAGAGTCGAATTAAGGGGTATGTTAGAAAACTAATACAAGGCTATGTCCGAACGCTGGCAAATGCAACTATTGGGTTGGAGTTTGCGACATCTCCGCAAAAATACATCTTGGGTGTTTCTGATGAGCAGTATGACATTATCACGGGGGACAAATTCAAACAATACGTCGGGTCGCTTTTGGCAAGCACCCAAAACCCCGACACAAACGGGAATCCGACAGTTGGGCAATTCCAGCAAGGTTCTTTATCCCCCCACGTGGAGATGATCCGGATTTTGGCAACACAGTTTTCCGCTGCTACGGGGCTAACGGTGACGGACACGGGTGTAGTCAATGATGCAAACCCCTCGTCGGCGGATGCCGTGATTGCACAGAGTCAAACGCTGATTGCACTTGCGGAGCAGTTGAACACTGGTAACGGTGATGCTCTTTATACGATTGCGCAGATGGCACAAGCGATCGAACTAGGGACAACGCCGGATGTGCTTCCGGACGACTCTAAAAACGTTATTGCACATTTCAAAAATCCGGCAATGCCAACCGTTACGGAAACGACGGACGCTGCCGTAAAAGTGTCGTCACAGCGTACGGAATTTGCATCAACCGATACTTTTTTGGAGATGGTCGGTTTCGATCAGGCGGACATCCGAAGAATTAAAGCGCAGGAGATGCGAATTAGAGGGCAGCAGCTCTTAGAGAATCTAACGGTTGAGGGAACGGAACCACATGGGGATGAAAATAGCACCGACAAAATGGAAAGCATACACGGCATCACTGGCAATGATAAACGCCAGAGCGGCACGGGAGATGCTGGCATTTGCTGGAAGAAACGGACTTAATGACCGGAAAAAAAGTTAATAGATTACGGAATGGCACTTGTGCAAAAAAATATGGCGAAGGTTCGGGGGGAACTTGCGTGCGAAATGTATGATGCAATTGCGCGATTGCAAGGGGCGAGAGTTCCCGCGGCGAAACCCGCAGACATTCCGGATTATGGGGAAGTCGCGAAATCTGTAAACGGGGTGCTGGTGCAGTCACCGGAAGGGAAATTGCTTGGCGATTCCGTTTCCAGGCTCGTGAAGCAGGTTGGGGCGGACACGATGTTGAAAAACGCCAGACGAGATCACGCAGAATTCGCATGGATTCCATCCGGGGCGCGTGTCCCTTCTGTCTAATGCTTGCATCGAACGGCTGGCAAAGAGCCACCAAAGAAATAGCGTCAGGAGATCACGCGGAGCACATACATGCAAATTGTCAATGCGAATTTGCAATTAGGTTCACGTCGGAGCTGGATGTAGCAGGGTATGAACCAGATAAGCTTCGAGAGGAATATGATGCTGCAGAGGGGGACTCGTCGAAAGAAAAGATAAATTCTTTGCGAAGGAAAAACTATGCAGAGAAAACAATTGGCGCGGTTTCAGGAGCAAGAAATCCGAATGGGAAAGCTGCGGAAGAGCATGCTATTCGCTATTATGAAGAAATAAGAAAAAGGGCAAGTGATGTCAATAAGATAGCTGCCGCGACCGGATACGAAAAAGAAGAAATACAGGCGGTAAAAAATTACATTTTCATGGACAAACATGATCTTAGAGGAGAGGAAAAGGAACTGTTTGATCCGGATTATATGATGGCTGAATCGTGGAGAAGACTGCAAGAGGGAAAAGCAGAGCCACATGATCTGACACTTATTAAGCATGAATTGCTGGAAAAGAGCCTAGTAGAGAAGGGATACACTCAAAAAGAGGCACACAAAATAGCGTCGAAGATGTATAATTATGGCAAGGAAGCAGAAGAATACTATGATAGAATTAAAAAATATAAAAAAGAATGAAGACATGATTAGCTGTGATGTGTATCCAGAAGACAGCACGGAAGCCGGATCATTATTACTTGATACATCAAGTGGCGATTATGAGTATAAGCTGCCGAAAGGGTATGAATGGTGCAGGAACCATATAAGCCATGCGGTCAGAACACTAGTAGCATTGAACGGCAGCGGAGCAAGTCTGCCGCGGGAGAAAATGGTAATGTGGGGATAGCCTTTAAAGGATGCATGGAAGGCTATCTTTTTCCACCAGGGGCCTTAGGGATAGCCGAAGAAGACAATGGCCAACGAAGAAAGCATCGGAGAAATCCGGTGCTTTTATTATGCCATAAAGGAGCAAAATGCAGATCGAATATGTAAAGACATCAGAACTGATCTCGTACAAGAACAATCCGCGCCACAATGATGCATCGGTTGATAAGGTCGCAGAATCAATCCGGGAGTTCGGGTTCAAGGTTCCAATGGTAATTGCTTGGAGCTCGACCCGAAAGACATCGATGTGATCATTGACAGATGGGAAAATACACGGGAAATAAAGCGGTTAGAATTGAATGCTGACCGCTTTTGTTTTGGCAACGCAGACCATAACTGCGGGCATGGCAACGCGGCCATAAACGCGGAAATTAATTACTCACAGGAGGAAAAGATGGCAGAAACACAAGGGAACAATGGAAGCGAAGAGAACCAGAACAAGACGTTTACGCAGGAGGAGGTGAATTCAATTATTGGCGAACGGCTTGCAAGGCAGGCTGAGAAATATTCCGATTATGACGAACTCAAAAACAAGGCGGCGGAATATGATAAAGCGCAGGAAGCAAGCAAAACAGAACTTCAAAAGACGCAGGAAGCGAACGCAAAACTACAAGCAAAGATTGAAGGGATTGGAGAAGGAAAAGAAACTGTTAGACACACGCTCTAAGGTGGCGAAAGAAAAAGGCGTGCCGGCGGATCTTTTAACGGGAGAGGATGAGGACACATGCAAAGCACAGGAGGATGCGATTCTGAAATTTGCAAAATGTCCGAAATATCCGGGCATAAAAGAGCCAAAGCACGAGATGAACCAAAATTCTACAAGTAACACAAACAATGATTTTAGAGAACTGGCAGGTCAAATTTTTGGCAGAAAGGATTGAAAAATGGCGGCATTAATCACATCGGATTTTCAAATTCCGAACAACATCGCGGAGGGTATTTTCAAGAAGGCACAGAGCGGCTCTACAATTGCGCAGTTATCCGGCGCAAGACCGCAGAAATTCGGGCAGGAAACAAATTGACAAGAAAGAGCAGAGGCAGCAGGCGATAGAGAACGCACTCGCCGAACAGTTGAATAATACGACTGACTCTTCGAGGCTAACTGATGCTATAATAAATAACCACGAGGGATTAGCTCTTTTTACGCCTGAAGGTATGAGGACAGCCATCGAGCAGACAGGATATGAGGTCAAGCCGCTCGGACGTGGAGGACTCAAGGGAGTCTCGTTTGAAGATGGTGGCGGATACAGAATCAATTACGGCGGAGACGGGATTTTCCAGTATCACCCAGAAAAGGGGTCGCATCATGGAGGGGCATACTGGAAAGTGAAGAATGGCGAGAAGGAGGCACGTTATGACATGGACGGAAATATCAAAAAACAGTGACGCGTTGAAAGTTGCTCTTGAGGAAGCTTTGTCACAGAAATACAAGAAAACGAGAGAAAATAGTTTTATAAACGAACGCGGCGAAAAATTTTCGCTTTTTACATTCAGCGATCCGGAAATTGCCGTGGGAATAGAATATAATGACGAGGACGACGGAGATCTATTCTATCCGTCGGATTATTCAGGAATTGACCAGATGGTGCAGGATATGACCATGGAGATAGGAGCGTGAAATGATGAGTGACGAGGTAAAGTCCTCCGGGAAATTCGGGATGAGATTCACAAGCTGACAAGAACGATCAGCAAGCTATCGTTTGAAGTAATGAACAATATCACCACAGCAGAGCCAGAGAACGAGAATTCCGAAAGCTTATGAATAATCATAGATCACTGAGAAGAAAGCATCGTGCATACACACGGTGCTTTTATTGTGGAGGAAAGTGTAAATGTTGATGTGGAAATACGGAGAACTCAAGGCAGGGTTAATAATTCCGTGCGTTATCAGCGCGGTTACAGCATCAATTGTAACATATATCATATGTGCCTTGTTATAAGCTGCATGGTCAATGTCGTAAGGATAGAGCTTCCGATCGCGAGGAGATTTAAGGGTGGCAACTGTTGAAACCGGCGAGGAATATGCTAAACTAACAATAGGGAATAAAGAATATGCCGTGCGGGGAACAGACAAGGGAGTTGACATCCCGGCTGAATTGATGGAAAAATTAAGGTCGGAGGGCGGAATTTTAGACTTCCATTGTCACCCGTATATCGGAGACACGGTGCCCTCAGAGGAAGATGTGCAAGCAATAATAAAAATTAAATCCATCACGGGGCAAGAAACGTCGGAAATAATATCACCAGACGGGAAAGTTGCCACTTTTGGAACGAGCGGAATTATAAGCGTTGAAACGCTACAGGAGGCCGTGATTACTGAAGAAAGGAAGCAGGCATTCGCCAAACTGTTTGAGGGAAAATGAATTATACAAAGGAGCAAACCGGAGCAAAAATCATAGGCACGCTTGAGATGGCAAAGCTCTTTGGAGATGAGTACATCAGACAAAACGCCATCGGAGCAGCGGAGAGCATTTCTGAGAAAATTGACGGAGAAATCCGATATTTTCTCGGATTTAGGGGCGATGCGTCCGGAAGCTGGACAGAATACGCTCTTGTGGGTGTGGATCCTGCAAATGATAAGGCGAGGTTTTTGGATTACAAACTACCAGATGGCAAACGCATGGAGAAGCCGATTGTGCCGATACCGTATGCGGGCTGATTGAGAGGGACATGACGATGACCGTCAAGGTTGAATTGAGAGTTTCAAATAAACTTGGAGAAGTTCGGGAATTTATATCGCAGGTTTATTCGATCCAAAACGGGAGCTTTTTAGTCTACGATCCGGAAGGATAGATTCAGTGATGGAACTTGATTTGATAAGGGATATTGTTCAGGGCATTGTTGAAGAACTGGATGAAATAAAAGGGAAAGGCGAGCGAACCGACTATGACGCAGGTCAAACTGTGGCCTACACGGAAGCACTGTCTATCATTCAAAGCACATGCGGAGACGATAATCTCCAGAAGATAGGACTTGATTTTGACATAGACAGTCGCTATTTGCTGAAAGGTAGAGAGTGATGGAGAAAGATGATATTTCATGCACCAGCGGGTTCGAAGGAGAAACAAAGGAACTTTTGAGACTAAGTAGGAAGGTCGCCGATTATCTGCAAGAGAATTTCCACCCGCACACCACGGTCGTGATCGAAGTGGATAGCATACGGGTGGAGGAAACTCTGGCAGCGCAGGTTACTGAATACGCTGTCGATTAAAATGACCCTTTATAAAGTTGGAATAATACCTGCCTTTTGAAGGGGCGGCACGAAATTGACTGACAATCACAGGCGGAACTTCGTAATAGTCATAAACCTGACCTTTACAAAAGACGAGACGCAAGGTCGCTGATTCGAGGTCATACCCGATAGCGGCGATACTTCTTGAAGCGACACGAAGCAGTTGCGAAGATAAAAGGCAGGCGCAGATAGTGGAAATCACCGAAACCGTGAACAAGTTAATAGAATTGCTTTTAGACATAAGTGGCGACGATGACGATTTTGTCAAATTTGTTACAAGTGCCGCCGGGATGGACGAGAACAGGGAAACGCTAATAGCATATATTGAGACAAAGAAACTCAACGGAGAGCCGATAGACAAGAGCCAGCTCACGAAGATATCAATAGCAATGGCACAAAAATATTCAAGAGGGCAAAGGGGCGCTGAGAAGGGAAAAAACAATAATGGCAAAAGACGATTATCAGGTAGTGCTTTACCGATTACTGGTTTATTTGTACGCCTGCAAAAAGCGATAGATTATATTCGACGAAAGAGCATTTCAAGAGGCCGTGAAGAAGAATGTTGATAACGACCAGTATTTCTATGATGTTCTTGAAATGGCTCAAGAGGAAGGCTTTATCAAAGGCGCGAAGTTTCAAAGGGCATGGGGACAGGACAAGATTCCGCTCTTCGACGATGATGATTTAGAGATAACATCCGCCGGAATCAGGTATCTGGAAGAAAACAGCACAATGAAAAAGATCGGCGAGACACTAAAAGAGACTATTGATACAATCTCGAAGTTGGCGGCGATTGCACTGATAGGCTAACAGAAGGCAAAGCAGACGGAGGCAAAAGCATCAGGGAGAAATCCCCGGTGCTTTTATTTTGAGGAGAATTATATGATAACAGCGATTCTGATTTTGTGGATTTTATGGCAGATGGTATACACACCGGGCTGGGTGTGGGCACTGGCTTGGATAAACCTTACCATGACGGCATTTGTCAGCGTATCGAGAGCGTTGAGGGATTAAAGATGCAGATTGAGGGAATCAAAGTCAAAGACCTGAAACCATACGATGTATGCAGAAACCTTGACCTTCTCCTCGAAGACGGCGAGCTCACGGAAAACACATCATTAAGCCTGCAAAGGCTCATGGCGGGAAGCATAGCGATGCAGTTATTCGGCATATTAGACAGTCAGGAGGAATAAGGGAGCCGCAAGGCTCTTTTATTATATGAGCAATCCCGGAAGAACCAGCCGGGGCAGCAGGACGGGTTCCTGCGTGCGGAAAAGGGAACGCAGCCCTATTCTGCGGAAACGACCACTTCAGGAGGAATTAAATCATGGCAGAGGCAAGTACACAGGCAACTGAAAACGTAAGCGAGAACAAGACCTTCACGCAGGCGGAAGTTGACAGCATCGTCGGCGAGAGGCTTGCGAGGGAACGTCAGAAGTATCCCGACTACGAGGAACTGAAAACCAAAGCGGCGGAATACGACAAGGCACAGGAAGCGAATAAAACAGAGCTGCAAAAAACGCAGGAAGCGAATGCAAAATTGCAAGCAAAGCTTGAAGGGATGGAGAAGGAAAAGAAACTGTTAGATACACGCTCTAAGGTGGCGAGGGAAAAAGGCATTCCGGCAGACCTCTTGACCGGAGAGGATGAGGACACATGCAAAGCACAGGCGGATGCGATTCTGAAATTCGCAAAAGGCCCAAAATATCCGAGTGTAAAAGAGACGAAGCACGAGACGAACCAAAACGCCACAAGCAACGCAAACCATTGAAAAAAAGTGC
>BNJV01000673.1_pt1 | contig 33228 bp, 43 predicted proteins | sample 8540591 | NCBI WGS metagenome assembly BNJV01 (sample SAMD00202457, study PRJDB9452) | human saliva metagenome | host: Homo sapiens | reverse complement strand
AAAAAATGAACCCATTTGATACAAATCATCAATCGAGCAAAAACCTTCACGTCTCCACCCATACCGTTCACGGAAAAATGTCAGCTTTGGTGAACAAACAGCAAATCCGTGTGCCCAGCAGGGATATAATCGCAGGTGAACAACAGATGGAGGATTGTCATGAAGATGCACCTCATTGAGCCCGACGCTTGCGCTGAGACCACACCTACTGTATTGCTGATTCATCCCATGCTCTCTTCTGCAGAGGGAATGAAAACAGTTCTTGTGAACAACATGGGCGATGACCTGCGCTATCTGGTCCCAGATCTTGCTGCCCACGAGGAAGAAGACGCAACGGAATATGTCTCAGCCTCTCAAGAAGCTGCGCAAATTCATGACTGGCTGCTAGAGCACGACATAACCCATCTCTCCCTTGGCTTTGGCGCCTCTTTAGGTGGAGTGGTTCTGTCTGAGCTCCTCAAGTTCCCCGATCTAGACTTTGACCACCTCTTCTTTGAGGGAACAAGCTTCTGGACAGGCGGATTTCTTGCCTCAGCGATGGAATTTACGCTCAAGAAAGTGTTTCTTGCCAAGCATCGCAAAGCCATTGCAGACCCCAAGCTTTCCGTGCAAAAGATGGAACAACTTTACGGAAAAGTTGCAGCTAAACCTATGTCAGAACACTTTATTGCGATGAGTGACCAAAGCATCCAGAACATCATTCACGACTGCGGCAACGTTGACCTCCCCACCCTTAGCTCCGACGTACAACGCCGCTGCATCTTCACGTATGGCGAGAAGGATTTTGACTTGAAACGAGCAAAACAAGTTCTGCCCAAAGTATATCCCGAGGCCACGCTTACCATCTGGCAAGGTTATAATCACTGCGAGCGCATGACTAGCGATTCAGCCGCGTATGGTCAGATGCTCAGAGAGCTTGTAGTTTAGAGCGCAAAACTCGTAAAATAGAGGAAACCAAACTAATCGTATAAATTTATCAGCATAGAAGCTGCTCATTAACACTAGGAGGCTTCATGTATTACACACCTATGACTAAAGCTGCGATGAAACTCTGTTTTGAAGCGCACAAAGACCAAGTTGACAAAGCGGGAATCCCCTACGTCTTCCACCCCATCAGTCTTGCTGAAAGATTTGGAGAAGGTCAAGAAGCGGAGACCTGTGTAGCACTTCTGCACGATGTCCTAGAAGACACAGATTACACAGTAGATGATATTCGTGCAACCGGCATGAGTGAGGAGGTTATTGAAGCCCTGCTTCTCTTGAACCACAATCCCAAAGTCGAGTACATGGACTATGTTCGCCATCTAAGTAAAAATAACATTGCACGACACGTGAAAATTTGCGATCTACAACACAACTCAAACCTATCCCGCCTAGAAAAGGTTACTGAGAAGGACTTAAAACGCGTCGAGAAATACAAGGAAGCACTCAGGATTCTTTTTGAGGTAGAAGAAAGTTCAGAAGCGTAAATAATTCCTTGCGATGAAGCACAATAGAAGCTGCTTACAAAGCTATTAAGAAGTTAAAAGCTCTCTTTGCCTTCATTCTTACCAAGCTTCCCATTCTTTTCAAGCTTATTATCAAGCCACCAAATTGGAATTGGAAGAATCTCATCAATGGGTTGAGTATTGTCCCAGATGTCGATAAATTCCTTTGTTTCCCTATCGTATAAAAACTTGCAATATACGCGATAATCAGGGGCTGAGAATTCTCCGCCGTAGAATCCGTCATCATACTCAATGTTATGAAAATAATAGTTGATATAACATCCGCCCATTTTGACCTCACTTAGTGGAAAATGCTCTCTAAAAAATGCATTTTCAATCCATCTCCAAATATGTGAAAAGAAGAATAAGGTCTAAAACTAATCTAAGTGGGTACTACATTGGACAGTAAAAAGTCTATGTCGTTGCTAACGAACATAACAATGAATGGACTCGCATTATTCAATTACCCAATTAAATTCGAAGGTATATAATTCAATTAACAAGCAGTTCGTTCCTGATTGGAGTGAATATGATGTTATCTTCAATTATATTGTGGTCCTTAACCGCAATTTTTGGCATTTGTTCTCTCATACTTTTATCCGGTCATGGTGCTGCTTTAATTGCTGGATATAACACAATGACTGAAGATGAAAAGAAAACAATTGACGAGAAAAAACTCTGTTTTGTAATGGGTATTTGCATGCTTATAGGTGCGTTAGTACTCTTTTTCATGGCTATGCTTGGATCAAAAAATATAACAAACACAACGGCAATCATTGCGGGCAGTATTATTGCGATTGATGCGGCAGCAGCGGTTTATATAGCAAACACAAAATGCAAAAAATAATAAAAACCTGACGACAAAATACTTGAAGTTCTCATTACCTTCGGACAATGACTCTTGTTAAAACAAATACAAAAGCATCACCTCAAGTAACTCGTATCTTTCGCCTCTCTTAAGACAAAGTCTGTTCACGCACGTACGAAAGCAATCGTACAAGCACAACAATACAAAGCGCGGCGGCAAGTACCGTTTCAACAGTAGCTATTCCGTCGAGCCATTGAAGAGGCTGACCAAGTTCAGCCAGGTATGCTGACGTCTGCGTACGCGCAACGACACAAATTACAAAGGGGAAAGTAAACGCGGCATGGCTAGGAAAGAACGGTTTTGTAAGGCACCTAATGCACCACACAAAAGAAACTACATAAATAATTGAAGCGATTGCCAGCATAACCAAAAGAAACGGCACAGACTTTGGCGTAATAGATTGAATATATCCCGCAATGCAAAGACTTGTTGGAGCTGCATAAATACAAGCGAGCGACTCAGCGGAATCAGGAACTGGCCCATATTTAACATACCGTATGCTTACTACAATAAAAAGCACCACAAAGCAGATAAATCCAAACCAAAATGCAACCGTGCCAACACTTGCTTCAAAGTTGAACGCCGGCGCTGTAACACTTGCAACAACAATGCCTACATACACAATGAACCAGCTGGCGTGCACATTCTCCCAATTAAATTTTGCAATATAGCGAGAAGTAAAGAGAGCTATGCACAGGATGTGTAACGCAATTCCTGCAAACCAAAATAATTGTGCTACATCACCAATATCAGCCTTCAAATACACTGAAATTAGCATAACTGCCATCGGATATGTTGCAGCAACTGAAAGTCCAATTGGATCCGAGAGCTCTCGTAACACAACTTTTGTAGACACCATAAATTTGAGGGTATAGAGAGCTAAAAGAGCAATAGAGAGTATGCCGAAGGCAAGATAAAGGCCCTCGAAAGAAGTCTTGAAAAGATTTCCAAGTGCTGCAAAACCTAAAGCAACACCACAAATAGCAACGGGAACTTTTAGGACATAGTTCATAAGGACTCTTCTATCTGTTTAGGAAACTCTCTGTATTCCTTTCCATAGTATATAGAAAAGACCAAGCAGGAAATGAATTCCTGCTTGGTCTCTGCGGTGCCGTATGTTTACATGGCGCGTATGTTCAAATACGTCTATTTCTGAGGATACAGAGCCTCAAGGATCTTCTCGGCAGAATCAAATGCGCGTGGTGAGTAGTCGATGTACTCTGAGTATGGAATCTCAACGATGCTCTTGTTGGCAATAGCTGGGACGTTCTGCAGGGAACTCTCGCCCAGAAGGGTGTCTTTAGCTACGGCGTCAGTTGCCTTGTTGCGCTCTGCGGTAACGTAAATAATGACGTCAGGGTTGAACTTAATCAGATTCTCGTACGTCAGTCCGTTTGCAGACTGAGTTGTTGCAGGAGTGGCTCCAAGCTGGTCAATGATAGTAAACTCAAGGCTCTTCTCGCTACCGCCAAAGAGACCAAACGTACCGTCCTTAAGGTTGGTCATGACCAGCACGGTCTTCTTTGCGTCTTTCTCGTGCGCCTTAACTCGCTCGTTAATGGCGTCAAGGCGCTTCTGAAGGTCAGCGGTATAAGTGTCAGCGTTGCTCTGAACGTCAAAGATAGCTCCAAGATTCTTAATGTCAGAGATAATACCAGCAAGCGTTGGATCGCCCTGCTCAGAAGATGCAAGCTGAGTATAGACAGAAATGCCAAGGTCAGCGTAGTCTTTTGGAGAAGTCTGGTCCTTTGAAGTAAAGAGACGTGAGCGGCCCACAATAAGGTTTGGATTAGCGGCAACAACAACCTCGCGCGAGAGGCTCTTCTTATCGCCCAGCTGCTTGATTTTCGCATACTCGTCAGCAATGTCTGAAGGCATTGGTGCATCAGGCTTGATTGTGCCAATAATCTTGGAGCCAAGGCCCAGACGCAGCAGAATCTCGGCTGCGGAGTCTGTTAGGGTAACAACGCTCTCAGGAGCCTTGTCAAACTTTGCCTCAAACTCATTGCCGTCACCGTCATAGAGCTTGAACGATACGGGATAGCTCGTATTGGCCGATTTCTTTTCTTCTGTAGCTGGGGTAGATGGGCTAGACGTTGCATTGTTGCACGCAGTAAGACCCAGTCCAGCAGCAGTTGCAGCAAATCCTGCCGCAATGCTCAAAAAATTCCTTCTCGTAAAGAGATTTGAACTTACACGAGGATCCATCGGATATCCTTTCATTCATCTGTTGATACTCAACAGGCGATTAATACACGTAATCAATGCTGATGCCATTTCCAGCAGTTGATGGGCGTACCATGCCCTCAACGCCATACACATCAACCAGCAGCTCAGGGGTCACAATGTCCTCAGGTGTTCCCTCGGAAACAATAGATCCCTCTTTTAAGAAATACAGGCGGTCGACATAATGAGCTGCCATCACAATGTCATGCAAAACAGCCAGACAACTGATACCAAGATTGCGAACAAGGCGCAAATATCAATCTGGTACGTAATATCAAGGTGGTTGGTAGGCTCATCAAGCACCAAAAACTCTGGTTCCTGGGCCAACGCACGAGCCAACATGACACGTTGTTTCTCGCCACCTGAAAGCGTGGCAAACGAGCGATCTTCAAAGCGAGAAAGGCCAACTTTCTGAATAACGTCAGAAACGATTGACTCGTCGTGGTCGGTTTCTTTTGACAGCGCCGACTGATGAGGACTGCGTCCCAGCGACACAATCTCGCGAACGGTAAAGTCAAAGGACAACGAGTTAAACTGGCTTACAACCGCAACCTTACGCGCAAAGTCACGTCGTGATATCTCAGTGGCGTCGCGCTCGTCCCACAAAATCTGGCCGTCATAGCGATGACCAAGGCCATAAATTGCCCGCAAAAGCGTAGACTTGCCGGATCCATTAGGGCCCAGGATGCCCACAAACTCGCCATCTGCCACGTTAAGCGAGACGTCCTTTACAATCGGCTTGTTGTGAATGGTGACCGAAACATTTTGCACGTCAAGACGCATGTTACTCACCATCCCTAAAGCTGTAGTTGCGGGCGACCATGATGTAGACAAAGAACGGCGCGCCAACCACAGCGGTCAAAATACCAATAGGAACTTCGGTATTGCCTAGGACGGTACGAGCGCAGGCGTCTGCCCAAAGAATAAAGATAGCTCCCAGTACCAGCGCAGCTGGAACCAGCCTTCGGTGATCGGACCCAACAAACGAGCGCGCAATATGCGGAATGATAAGGCCAACAAAACCGATGGTTCCCACTGATGAAACCAGCGTGCCAACCATGAGCGCAGAAATGGTCAAGTATGCCCATCTGCACAAATTAGTATTGAGGCCAAGCGTTGTAGCAGCCTCGTCTCCCATTAAAAGCACATTGAGGAAGCGGAACTGTGTGAGGAAAAACACGCTGACGAGAAGTACTACAACAACGGAAACGCCAACATTTCCCCAGCTTGCTCGTGCCAAAGAGCCCATGGTCCAAAACTTCAGATCCATCATGCCCTCAGCGTTAGCAGCAATAGTGATGATGAAATTAGACAGCGCCGTGAACAGGGCATTCAAAATCATGCCCGAGAGAACAAGCTTTGATGACGTCATATGTCCGCCGGTAGACGCCAGCAACAAAACGCCAATCGTGGCAATTGTTGAGCCAATAAACGAGAACAGCGGCACCGAAGAAATTCCCACAACGTGTACCGCGCCGGCTCCAAGCATGATGGCACAGGTGGCTCCGCACGAAGCTCCTGATGAAATGCCCAAAATATATGGTTCAGCCAAGGTATTTTGAACTGATGCCTGCATGACAACACCCGAAAGTGCAAGACCAGCTCCAGCTACCACACCCAAAATGATGCGGGGAAAGCGCAACGACCAGACGACCTTCTCGACAGGTCCTCCTGCTGCCAAAGCATCCGATAATGGCATGCCAAAAAGATGATGCATCAACACGGCATATGCGTCTTGCAGGGACACACTGATGGCGCCCATTGTTGAAGTGATTACGATGCTCGCCGCCAGAATTGCGACGAGAACTCCCATGAAAAGACGGAACGGCCCGGCTTTTCTTATCATACGATACCTCTCTAAAGTGACGCTGCTTTTTGAGCGCAACGTACAACGTACAATGCGCGTTACACAGAAGCAGCGGAATTTTTCGAAAGTTAATCTTAGCTTACTTTTTTAGATATGAGAAGTCGCGCGATTTGAAAAATGCTTAAATACCTACATCCCTACAGGCGCACTCCCCTGGAGAGGTGCTCAGCACGAGGCGTCGCTGGCGGATTCTGCGAGACGCCGCCGATGGCCAACAGACAACAAAAGACAAGGATTTTCATGGATTTAGCAGCTCTACCCGACAGCACGATCACTATCGGAGAACGCTCCGAAGTTCCTGGTCTTCTTGTAATTCTCCACGGCTCTCTGCTGATGCCAAAGATAGCTGCCCTTATTTCTGCTGGGAAAATCAATGTCGCAAAACTTCCTCAGTGGATTGTCATCACCGCGCCGTCTAATCAAGACTGCTATTCTCCCTGGCCAGCAACAAGCGTGCGTACAGAGGCTCCTAATTTTGGAGGACATGGAAAAGAATTTCTTTCGGGCGTTGTGCTTCCAGCTGTCGAGAAGTACGCTGCTCTAGCTACTCATACCGCTCAGGGTACGTGTCCTCTTACTTTGCTTGGTTATTCATTGTCGGGTTTGTGCAGCCTCTTTGAGATGCAGACAACCTGCCACTTTGACCAGTATCTTCTTGCCAGTCCAAGCACGTGGTTTCCCGGTTTTGTTGAAACTTTTGATACGAGCCATGTGCATTCAGACATTCGCTGGTGCATTGTGAGCGGAGAAAACGAAGGTGAACACCATCCAGAACCTCTGCGCTCAGTGAGGCAGACAACAGACGCGCTGGTAGAGAAGCTGGCGCCTGCTGCTCCGAATTATCAACGTCTGCTGGATTCCTATGACCATCACAAGGGTCTTGAGCTGAGGCTGCAACGTTTGTTGAACTTTTGGGTTTGGTGCGTAAAGGGGTGTTTTTCCTGCGCGGAGACGATTCTTGTGCGCGGAGGCAGTGCAGATTGCTAACAAAAAACCCGCCGATGGCGGGTTTGAAATTCTTATGGTCGCGGGGGCAGGATTTGAACCTACGACCTTCGGGTTATGAGCCCGACGAGCTACCAGACTGCTCCACCCCTGCAATTCATGCGCATCTGCGCGAACAAGTACTATACCTCGCTGCCCTCCTCACGTCAAGCAAAATCAAAGATTTTCTCGCCATAAAGGTATGAGGCTTGCGTACAAGAGCCAAGAAAGTTGCACTGTCGCCAGCACAATTGGGGGCAGACGGCTAAACTATTTATACTGTCTTTGGGGCGCTGTGCTTGCGCCAAACAGCTATCGAAGGACTTTTGAGGATGACATTACACGAGCTCCTGGCGCTCTTTACCAGCAAGAACATCGAGTACACTACCGCGCATCTTGACGCGGTTGATCAAAACGCACAGCTTACCGATGTTGCAAGCGATTCTCGTGAGGTCACCCCGGGCTCGCTGTTTGTCTGCAAGGGCGCGAGTTTCTCGCCAGCGTATCTGACAAGCGCGGTGGAGGCTGGAGCTGTTACGTACCTCTGCCAGCAGTCACTCGCGGAGGAGTTGCAGGCAGTGGCGCCAAACGTGGCTGCCATTTGCGTGGATGACGTGCGCCTTGCCATGGCCTACGCGGCTGCAGGCGTTGCGGGCCACCCCGACAAGAAGCTCACCACCATTGGCATTACAGGCACAAAAGGCAAGTCTACCTGCTCGTATATGCTGCGCGCCATCCTTGACGGCGACGAGCCGTACTCCAAGTGCGGCGTGATTGGCGGCATCGAGGTCTTTGACGGCAAGGATACGCAGCCCGCACACAACACCACGCCCGAGGCTCCTGAGCTGTGGCGTCACCTCAAGCACGCTGCGGATGCTGGCCTCCCCTACGTTGACATGGAGATTTCCAGCCAGGGGCTCAAGTACGACCGCACGGTTGACCTCAACTTGAGCGTCGCGGTGTTCTTAAACATTGAAACCGATCACATTTCCCCTGTTGAACACCCTACTTTTTGAAGATTACTTTGAGAGCAAACTGAAGATTTTTGACCTTGCTCGCGTGGCCGTTGTCAACAAGAACACGATGATGTTTGACCAGGTCATAGAGCGTGCGCAGAGGTGCGAGAAGGTCCTGACTTTCTCCACAACTGATTCTGACGCCACCGTTTGGGCGGACGAAATCACCCCTCACCAGGGCATGGTTACGTTTACCGTGCACGCGCCAACTTGGACCGGCGCCGCTGCTCTGCCCATGTCTGGCCTCTTTAACGTGGAAAATGCTCTTGCCGCAATCACTGTTGCCGACTACCTGGGCATTCGCGAGAAGGACGCCGTGCTTCCGCTGATGAACGTTAAGGTGCCAGGTCGCATGGAGCTGCTGAGCTCGCCCGACAACAAGGTCACGGGCTTGGTCGACTACGCCCACAACAAGCTTTCCTACCAGAAGCTTTTCTCGTCAACGTCTAAGGAATTCCCTGGTTATGGCCGCTATGTGGTCATGGGAGCCGTTGGTGGAAAGGCATACAATCGTCGCCAGGAGCTGCCGGAAGAGGCGGCCAAGTGGGCGGACCTGATGATTTACACCACCGAGGACTGCAACATGGAAGATCCTGCGGTGATTTGCGCGCAGATGGCCGATGCCACGCCCGAGGGCGCCGCGCACAAGATTATCCTTGACCGCTACGATGCCATTTACCAGGCAGTTTCCGCTGCTTACGACGACCCTCGCCCGGCGCTGGTTTACCTGTTGGCCAAGGGCGACGAGCCGTTCAACATTATCGGCGGCAAGCACGTTCCGTGGATGACGGATGCTGCCGCGTTCAAGGCTGCTGTTCGCGCAAAGCTGGACGAGCGCGCTGGTCGCAGGTAGGCGCGCTGCAAGGGTGTGCGGGCGCGGGTGTCGCTGCAAAGGTTGACGGAGCGGGTCAGAAAAGCGCAGGTGAGTTGGTGGACGATGGCGCTTCAATCCAGATAATCCTTGAGCCGCGCATGATTGAGAAGAATAGTGTGCGATTTTTGGGCCGCTAGTCAGTTTCCTGCATATTTGAGTGGTTATATTCATTCTGATGTATACATAATTTTTGACCTCAAAATTATGTGCCGAAAAAAAGGTAAAAAAAGCCGTTTAGTTGGAAATGAAAAATTGAAAATTGGCTGTTTTATCTCCAACTAAGACGATTTTTTTACCGCACCAAAAACTTTTATCTGGGGAAACGTTGTATGCAGAAAAAAATGAAATCTCCAACTAAACGCATTTTTTACCACCTGGGTGCGCGGGCGCAGTTACGTCCCAAATTACTCAGACATGGCGAGAAAATCAGGCTCCATGAAGGTGTCCATGAAGGGGCTTTCGAAATCAGCTTCGGACACACTTCAAAGCCCGCCTAAAAAGTGCAAAAGAATCTGTATTTCAGATACAGATTCTTTTGACAAAAATCAGGCAAATCCACAGATTCTTTGATGGTTTTAGGCAAAATCCACAGATTCTTTGCAGAAATCAGGCGCGCGTTGGGCGCACATCAGGCGCGCGTCGGGCGCATACCCGGGCGCATTGAACGCACTAGCTGCGCAGCGCGACTGGCGAGAAACCCCGTCCACTAGCAGCGCTTTCGAACAAGAAAACCCGGTACCCACACGAAGTGGATACCGGGCGGAAGGCACGTACGGGACGCGGCGTGTTACTCGTTGTCGCCGGCGGTTGCCTGAGTTGCGGAGATAGCCTGATCAGCATCAGAAGCGTCTGGCCAAGACCAGTCGGTGAATGCTGGGTGATCATAGCCCTTCTCGACAGCAAACTCGAAGGCCTCGGTGCGGAACTTCTCCCACTCGTCGATCTGATCTGCCCACTTCTGAGCGTCGATCATGCGGAGAGCGTCAGCAGCAAGTGCCCAACGGTCCATGTTGTTCAGGCGCAGCATGTCGTAAGGAGTTGTGGTGGAACCCTGCTCCTCGTAGCCGTGAACATTGAAGTTGTCGTGATTTGGACGGTTCCAAATCAGGCGGCGGACAGAGCCGGCGTAAGCGTGGAACGCGAAGAGAACTGGCTTGTCTGCGGAGAAGAGCTTGGCGAACTCCTCGTCGGAGAGAGCCTCGTTGTTCTCGGAAGCGTTCTGGATCTTGAGCAGGTCAACAACGTTGACGAAGCGAGCCTTAATGCCCAGCTTGCCAAGCATGTCAAGAGCTGCAAGGAGCTCCTGAGTTGGGACGTCACCGCAGGATGCGAGAACAATGTCCTCCTCGCCAGCCTCAGCGTTGGAAGCCCACTTCCACTCCTTAGCGCCAGCTGCAAGCTCCTCGCGAGCCTCGTCGAGAGTTACCCACGTTGGAGCAGGCTGCTTACCAGCGAAGATTGCGTTGATGCAGTTTGTGGAGGTGTAGCACTTCTCGCCAACTGCAAGCAGAAGGTTAGCATCTGCTGGGAAGTAGATGTTGGTGATGTGGTCGTTGTTGAAGCTCTTGTTGAGCATGATGTCAACAAAACCAGGATCCTGGTGAGAGAATCCGTTGTGGTCCTGGCGCCAAACGTGGCTGGAAAGGACCAGGTTGAGAGCGGAGATAGGCTTGCGCCATGGAATGTGGCGGACGGTAGCCTCGAGCCACTTAGCGTGCTGGTTGATCATGGAGTCAACGATGTGAACGAATGACTCGTAGCTGGACCAGATGCCGTGGCGGCCAGTCAGGGTGTAGCCCTCAAGCAGGCCCTCGCACTGGTGCTCGGAAAGCTGCTCGATAACGTTACCAACTGGGGAGATGTGCTCGTCGTTCTCGAAGTCGTCGTTGAAGCCGCCGAACCACTGCTTGTCGGTTACCTGGAAGGATGGCTGCAGACGGTTGGAAGCGGTCTCGTCAGGTCCGAAGATACGGAACTCGGAACGGTTGCTGTTGATGAGCTCGGCGGTGTACTCGCCAAGGACGCGCGTTGCCTCAGTAGCACCAAAGCCATGGCCCTTCTCGGCAACTGGGATCTCGTACTTCTTTGCGTCAGGAAGGACGAGGTTGCGGCGGATTGCGCCACCGTTTGCGTTAGGGTTAGCGCCGAGGCGGAGGTCGCCCTTAGCATGAAAGCGGTAACCTCTGGACGGATTGCGCCTTTCTCGGTGAAGAGAGTCTCTGGCTTGTAGGAGCCCATCCAGTCGCGAAGAACCTGGAAGTGAGCCTCGGTGTCGCGAGCGGATGCCAGTGGAACCTGGTGTGCGCGCCAAGAGCCCTCGGTCTTCTTGCCGTCGATGTAAGGAGGGCAAGTCCAGCCCTTAGGGGTGCGGAAGATGATCATTGGGTAGTAAGGACGGGATGCGTCACCTGCGGCTGCGCGAGTCTTGATAGCGCAGATCTCGTTGAAGACAGCCTCGAGAAGAGCTGCGAAACGACGATGGATGGATGCGTGGTCCTCGTCGTCGAAGCCAGCAACAAAGTTGTATGGGTGGTAGCCCATGCCGCGGAAGAACTCGTCGCGCTCACCGTCGGAAATACGAGCCAGGATGGTTGGGTTAGCAATCTTGTAGCCGTTGAGGTGCAGGATTGGGAGAACGATACCATCGGTCAGTGGGTCCATGAACTTGTTGGTCTGCCAAGAAGTTGCAAGTGGGCCGGTCTCTGACTCGCCGTCGCCGACAACAGCGACTGCCAGCAGGGATGGGTTGTCCAGGACAGCGCCGTAAGCGTGGGACAGGGTGTAGCCCAGCTCGCCGCCCTCGTGGATGGAGCCTGGAGTCTCAGGTGCGTAGTGGGAAGGAATTCCGCCTGGGTAGGAGAAGCGGCGGAAGAACTTCTGGAGGCCCTCTTCATCATCGGTGATGAATGGGTAGGTCTCGCGATATGTACCGTCGAGCAGGGACTGTGCGGTACCTGCAGGTCCACCGTGACCAGGGCCCATGAGGAAGATGGTGTTCTGGTTATGGTCGCGGATGAAGCGGTTGACGTGGCCAAACAGGAAGTTCAGGCCTGGGGTGGTTCCCCAGTGGCCAACCAGGCGATGCTTAACGTCCTCGCGAGAGAAACCGTCCTTCATAAGAGGGTTGCTGCGAAGATAAATCTGACCAACAGACAGGTAGTTAGCTGCGCGCCAATACCTATCGACGCCGGCAAGCTCGTCCTCAGATACAGGCTGATTCAGGGTCTGCCAAGGTGTGCCGTACACGGGCTGAGCCATGTGCTCCTCCTTTTCTTGGGCTGCTATCTGCGCGTTTACGCAGGTTAGGCAACCTCGTTGCTTCCATTACCTGAGCGAGTGTTTTGTTCGCCGTCCGTGAAAGCGTACGTGTAGCCACGTTTTGTGCTGTGCACGCAAAGTACGTGCGCATTTCTACGCAGGTACACCGCTTTTAGAGCGGACATTCCCGCCTTGCGACGAGAGCTAAAGCGAACATAACAACACATACATAACAGTATGATGCTTCGGCTATGTTTCAAATACTACTCTAAGTGATAAAACGTTTTATCAACGTGAGATTTCTGGAAATTTCTTTCCGGGGAGGCTTTTGAGGTGTCTTTTGAGCAGCAAAATACGCTCTAAAGCTGAATTTTGCCCAAACGGGGCAGCTGAACAGTGCTCAACAGTACCCACGATGCCGAAATATGCCCAAAATGGTGCCTAAGTGGTAAAAATGCGTTTAGTTGGGGATTTCATTTTTCTGCATACAACGTTTGCCCAGATAAAAGTTTTTGGCGCGGTAAAAAATCGTCTTAGTTGGGGTTAAATCGGCCAGTTTTAAATTTTCATCCCCAACTAAACGCGTTTTTTACCTTTTTCGGCACATAATTTTGAGGGCAAAAATTATGTATTCATAGAAATGCATTTTATTGCATGAATATACAGAAATCTGATTAGCGACCCAAAACACGCACGCTATTCTTCTCAATCATGCGCGGCTCAAGGATTATTTGGATTGAAGCGCTATCGTCCACCGTATCATCTGCGTTTTCCTGACCTGCTGCGTCAACCTCCGCAGCGGCCTGATCTGCTGCTTCAACATCTGCACCGCGCTCACCCAGGCGACGGAACATAATAGAAAGCGCAGCGTCAGAAAGCTCATCAACATTTTGCTCAATCGAAGTCAGCGCCGGCTCAAACAGTGCGTCTGAAATGCTGTTATCGTATCCGACAACGGAATAGTCGCGCGGAACATGCAAACCACGCTCGTACAGATAGCGCAACAGCCCAAGCGCAATGTTGTCCGACGTCGCAACAACAGCCGTAGCGTTCACGCGAATCAGCTGCTGAGCTGCAAGATATGCATCAGGAATGTAATAATCGCTGGTCAGCACAAGCGACTGATCTAGCTCCAGGCCCTTCTCGCCAAGTGCGCGAACGTAGCCGTTGAGGCGGGCGCAGCCGGTATTGGATGCGGTGTTGACCATGCACGCGATACGGCGATGACCGTGATCTAGCAGGTATTTTGTGGCCAGATAGCCGCCAAGCTCATTGTTGAACGTGACTTTGTCGCAGTCGAGCGCGTCGATGGTTCGGTCCACCATGACGTACGGCACGGGCAGCTGCTCCAGGTCGGCGATGAGCTGCTTTGAGGCTTCTACCTCGTCGGACGTGATGATAAAGATGCCGTCGGCGCCGCGATTTACCAGCAGTCGCACAAGGTCCGCATCGTTTGACGTGCTGTTATCCGAGTTGGTGATGAACAGCGCGTACCCGCGGCGGCGGCACTTCATCTCCAGCATCTTTGCAAACGACGAGAAAAACCGGCTCTCAATATTCGGCACGATCAGCCCCAGCGTCTGCGTATGCTGCGTGACCAGGCTTCTTGCGATCTGGTTGGGAATGTAGTGCTCGCGGCGGGCAACGTCGAGGATGCGGCGGCGGTTCTCGTCGCTCACGCGCACCGGCCGGCCGTTCAGCACCAGCGAAACCGTAGCGGGCGACAGCCCCACCTCGCGCGCAATCGTTTTTAGGGTGACTTTTTCTGCCACGTTACCTCGCAACTTGCCCCGTTTGTCGTTGTTGCTTAAGTATAATAGTCGAGAAACCCCAGCGGCTGCTTGTCCGCCAAAAGCCAGACGTTGTCTCCACACGACAACCGCACCTGGACCCCGATACCGCACGCAAGCTGCACCTGCGCCCTGGCGCTCGCACGACAACCGCATTCCGAGAGGACGCGCATGAACATCACTCCACAGGAAATCGCCGAAACCCTCGCCATGGTCAGCGAGCAAAACCTTGACCTGCGCACCATTACGATGGGCATCTCGCTCAATAGCTGCGCAGACGAGGACCTGGACCGCATGTGCCAGAAGGTCTACGACCGCATCACGCGCCAGGCCGAGCACCTGGTGTCCGTGGCCGAAGACCTGGAGCGCGAGTACGGCATCCCCATTGCCAACAAGCGCGTTTCCGTCACGCCAATCGCGCAGATTGCGGCATGTACATCGGCGCAGGATCTGACGCCGCTGGCTCACACGCTTGATCGCGCGGCCGAGACGCTAGGCATCGACTTTTTGGGCGGCTTCTCGGCGCTGGTCCACAAGGGTCTTGGCGACGCCGACCGCCGACTCATCGCATCCATCCCCGAGGCGCTGGCCACCACATCGCGCGTCTGTTCCTCGGTAAACGTCGCGTCTACGCGCGCGGGCATCAACATGGACGCCGTCCTGCTCATGGCCCAGACCGTGCTCGAAGCCGCTCGCCGCACCACCGACATCCAGTGCTACGGTGCCGCTAAGCTGGTCGTTTTTGCCAACATGGTGGAGGACTCCCCCTTCATGGCCGGCGCGGTCCACGGCGGCGGAGAGGCAGACGCCGTCATTAACGTGGGCGTTTCCGGTCCTGGCGTCATGGCCGCGGCCCTCGCCGAGCTCCCCGACTCCGCAAACCTCATGGACGTTGCCGAGAAGATCAAGCAGACCGCATTCAAGATTACCCGCGCAGGCGAGCTGATGAGCCGCGAGGCTTCAAGGCGCCTGGGTGTCGAGAAGGGCATCGTAGACCTCAGTCTTGCGCCTACCCCAGCAGCTGGCGATTCCGTCGCTAAGATTCTGGAGCTCATCGGCGTTGGCGAATGCGGCGGCCCCGGAACTACCTGCGCACTTGCCCTGCTCAACGATGCCGTCAAGAAGGGCGGCGTCATGGCGTCGTCCAGCGTCGGCGGCCTGTCCGGCGCGTTCATCCCGGTTTCCGAGGATGCGGGCATGATTCGCGCAGCTCAAGACGGTGCGCTTTCTCTCGAGAAACTCGAGGCAATGACGTCAGTCTGCTCCGTTGGCCTGGACATGATTGCTATTCCTGGCGATTCCTCCGTAGAGACCATCGCGGGCATCATCGCAGATGAGATGGCCATTGGCGTCATCAACACCAAGACCACGGCAGTCCGCGTTATCCCAGCTATCGGCTATAACGAGGGAGACGTCCTGGAGTTTGGTGGCCTCTTTGGATCCGCACCAATCATGCCGGTCAACCAGTTTGCAGGCTCAGTGCTTGCCCACCGAGGCGGTCGCTTCCCCGCTCCACTCAATTCACTCAAGAACTAGCAAAAGAGCCTCCACATCTGAACTGCCTCCCATTTCTTATGTCCAAGAAATGGGAGGCAGTTCATATGCGGGTGATTATGATTCTGTAGCGTGTTAGCGGCGGCTTTGAGGCCCGGCGCACAAAATAGCGCAGCTTTGGTAGGTTCTGCTGAAGAATCGACATGTTCTTAATCAAGATAGCTAGGCAGCTAGGCGGTCGTACTACCTGATATGCATCTCTATGCATAAACTTCATCTAATATGCTTAAACATGAATAGACATATATAAAAAATCTAACTACCGCTAAATTCCGTACCTAAGGAACACACCTATGACAGATATTCTGCTCAATTACGGCCATATTACACATCAAATGAAGATAATCTGCACGTTTGAGGTATTTTCAGCGTAATGTATACGTCTTTTTGACAGATTATCTGTCATAGGTGTGTTTTGAACTGACTCCAATTTCTCGTGTCCAAGAGATAGGAGGTAGTTCAATCGGAGGCTCTTTTTAGTTGCAGGTTTTATGCGCTTGCGACTCAATGCTCACCGTGCACACCGTGCACGTAGTGCTCGTGGTGCTCGTGACCTGCGTGCTCGCCGTGCTCGTGACCTGCGTGCTCATGCTCGCAGTGGCCATGCTCGTGATCGCAGTGCTCATGCACGCAGTGACCATGCTCGTGATCGCAATGCGAGTGATCGTGCTCGTCAGCCAAGTCCGACTGCTCGTGCCAGAACGCTGGAACAAACGCCTCACGAAGTCCATGACGCAGCAGGTCGCGGCCGATAAACACACACCTGGACTCTTCCTGAGGTTCGTCGCCCGTAATGGCCCACGCGCGTTCTACCAGGTCAAACTTGACCCACTGATTGCCGCACGGCAACGTTCCCTTTGCGCGCGCAAGCTTTCCAAACACGCCAGCCGATGCCGCATCCAAAAAGCCAAATCAAGTGCGTTGGACTTGGAAGCTCAGCGTGAGTCAGCGCCATAGTCTCCAGGTCAGGCCCCTCGTCCTTCTCGCTAGCTGGATCTTTAAGAACAGAACCGTCAAGCGCGCGAGTCAGAAGACCATTCCACCACTCGTCGGGAATGTCAGAATACGAAGACTCGGCGATAACCTCTGCCTGCGGATTCATCTCTGCTGCAAGCTGCTTAATGGGCTCGGCGGCATCCTCGCTACCTGGAGCAAGCTTGAAATCACCACGCTTGCAGCGGCGCTCAGCTGGTTGTCAAAAAAATCTCTGGAAAAATCAGTGCGCTGATTCTGCCACGAAACGGCGTCGACCACGGTAACCGGCGCCAGCAAACTAATGCGTTCCCAGGCCACCTGATTCACGTTATCAAGAATGCTCTGCAGCTTAGCCACGCCAGTTGGTTCAACAATTAAATACTCGGGGTCGATGGTGTTTGAAATGGTCAGCACCGACGTCGCAAAAATCCTGCTTGCCCGAGCAGCAAATGCAATTTTCGGTAGACTCCCAAACCTTGAGGTCAGAGTCCCTGCCTCAAGCGACGCGCATCGATATCTGCCTGGCCATATTCATTCTCGTAGATAGCAAAATCACGCCCAGTCCGGCGCACGAGCTCCTGAATGAAGGTGGTTTTACCAGCTCCAAGAAAGCCTGATACAACAAGGATTTTCATGAATACAACCGCTTCCTAAACTCCGTTGACGCCGCGTTCGCCGGCCCCTACCGCCGCGTTTTGGCGCCCACCAGCGCAAAAAGCTGGCGAGAAAAACGAACTTCTCGCCAGCTCAAACGTACTAAATCACGCGACCTAGTTGATTACCTAGTCGATAACAACAACTGGCTTGATGAGATCGGATGGCTTATCACGCATGGTGAAGAGAGCCTCCTCGAGGTGATCCCAGCCGTGATAGAGGTGAGTAACCTCTGGGTGAAGGTCCAGACGACCAGAAGTGACCAGGCTGGAGAGCTTCTCCATGCGGAGACGGCCGCCAGGCATGAGGCCACCACGGATGTCCTTGTGGCCCATACCAACGCCCCACTCGACGCGAGGAATGTTGACGTAGTCGCCGGAACCGAGGTAGTTGACGTTACCAATCTTTCCGCCAGGCTTGAGTGCCTTGACAGCGTCCTCGAAGGTCTCGCAGCCGCCGCCGTCGACGCAGACGCGGTCGACGCCCTTGCCACCGGTGAGCTCCATGACCTGCTCCCAGATTGGGCCGTCCTTGTAGGAGATGAAGTCGGTTGCGCCGTAGCCCTTAGCTGCCTCAACGCAGACTGGACGGGTACCAACAGCAATGATGCGAGAAGCACCGTGAAGTGCAGCACCAGCAACGGACATGAGGCCGACAGGTCCAATGCCGATGACCAGGACGGTGTCGCCGAACTCAACGCCAGCGAGCTCAACTGCGTGGAAGCCGGTTGGAACCATGTCGGAAAGGATGCAGGCGTCTGCTGGATCCATGCCCTCTGGCATGTGAGCGAGGTTGCCGTCAGCGTCGTTTACGTGGAAGTACTCGGAGAAGACGCCGTCCTTGAAGTTGGAGAACTTCCAGCCAGCAAGCATGCCACCGGAGTGCATGGAGTAGCCGGCCTGAGCCTCAAGGGAGTTCCAGTCTGGAGTAATTGCAGGAACGAGGACGCGGTCGCCAGGCTTGAAGTCCTTGACGCACTCGCCAACCTCGACAACCTCTGCGGAGCACTCATGACCAAGAATCATGTTGTGACGGTCGCCGATTGCGCCCTCCCACAGAGTGTGAATGTCAGATGTACAAATTGCGACCGCAAGTGGCTTGCAGATTGCGTCCAGAGGACCACACTTTGGTGTCTCCTTCTCAATCCAGCCGGACTCGCCGATCTTGAGCATTGCATAACCCTTCATAAAACCCTCCTAAAATCTGTGTTTCTGCAGTTGAAACACTACCTACCTCGTGGAGGAGCACGCCCTTTGCGTGACACTGACGAGGCTTATAAACGTTTTTTTGCGAAAGCTCGCTGCTTTGTTGCAGCCACAAGTGGGTCCTCTCCACAACAAAAACGACGAACACTCGCGAAGTACATTTTCAAGTACTTTTTTTACGTAAATCTAGAACGAAACCGTGAAAGGTTGAGCAGACTTTCATGAATTTTTAGGCTGGCGAGAAATGCGGTTTGCAAATATCCGATATTTACGCACGTAGACAATGTGTACGCTAACATACCGTTAACCAAACCTTCGACCGATGAGGAATAACGCTTATCGGCGAGCGGTTACCGTTCACCGAAACAAAAAGGGCAGATGTCCACTTTTTCTGTTGTAAGCAAACGATGCCGAGTGGTATGAAGAGGCGTCTCAGCAGCTACGCAGAGGCGCTTTGTTATAATTCTGGTAGATGGGTTTCTCGCCAAATGTCTTTTTGTTTGATTACTTTTCTATCGAGAAAACCACTTGCTAGAAGGGAATTTGCATGCCTATTGACAGCCTGCTCAGAGACGCTGGCGTTCACCTTGACTGGCAATATATAGTTTCATACTCCATTCTACTGGCTCCAGCGGTTGTTCCAGGTGTGCTTTTTTTATTTACTCCTTTATCAAAGAGCCTCGACAATTCCGCAATGCGCTTTTTCCTGTTTGCAGCTCTTGCATGGTCCTCGATTCTTCTGGTTCTAAGATCGAACAATCAAGTTCTTGGAATAACTTTGCTTCTTATGGTTTTTTTCTTACACCTATCCTAACCATTATATTTTTGCTGGTAAATACTGTAGTTGTTGTAAGGAATAACGGATTATCACTAACCTCGTTACTTCCATTTTTGATGGCTGGATTCCTTATTTTGCTTATTGCATCCCCGTCTATCGTGAATCATTTTGATTCGGATACTCGCAATGTTGTCGTCTTTTTGCTGGGGCTTTTTTTACATTTGAGGGGCTGTGGTTCTCGTTTACCTTTGTAGCTTTGCTGTTCTATTCGTGGTTGTATCGCATTCTCCCTCGCCGTCGCCAGTACGATTACATCATCATTCATGGCGCTGGACTTGATGGTCCGCGACCAACTCCACTACTCGCGGGTAGAATAGATAAGGCACTTGAGCTGTGGAACAAGCAGCATCAGCGTGGAAAGTTTGTTGTTTCTGGAGGTCAGGGCGCTGACGAGATAGTCTCCGAGGCTGAGGCTATGCGCAACTATCTTCTAGAGAAGGGCGTTCCACTCGATGCAATCCTCATGGAAGACAAGTCGACCACTACCTGGGAAAACCTAAAGAACTCGCTAGTTGTAATCCAAGCCGACCGAGCCTTCGCGACAAGTGGTAACGCAATTACCAGCGATGGCACCGCGAGCAACTCAGCAGCCACCAACAATGACGTTAACAGTGCGCTTACCGTCGACGCCCCTGCTGGCGACTTCACCACCGCGGTTGTTACCAGCGATTTTCACGTTTTCCGTTGCGCCGAATATGCCCACAACCTGGGCATAAAAGCAGATGGAATCGGCTCGCACACCAAAGGCTGGTACTGGCCCACTGCATTTATCCGCGAGTTTATCGCAATATCCAAAGCACATCTCTGGCCCTACCTGGTCATTGGCGGTATATATGTGCTGATCAACGCACTCAACTACGCATTCTTCTTCCTGGGAATTGTGTAACTGCAGGGCATGGTTCCCATGGTGTAACTGGAAGATTTTTGCTCCTGGCTACAACGCGCCTGATTTCTGCAAAGAATCTGTAACTTTTGCCTAAAACCATCAAAGAATCTGTGGATTTGCCTGATTTTGTTAAAGAATCTGTGTCAGATTTACAGATTCTTTGCACTTTTCAGGCAAGCTTTGAAATGTGTCCGAAGTTGGTTTCGCAAGCCCTTTCATGAACGCTCGCGCGGAGCCTGATTTTCTCGCCAAGTCTGAACGGTTTGCCGGAAAAGTGCACCAAGTCTGAGTGTTTTGCCGGTTTTTCTCGCCATGTCTGAGTGAATTTATTCAGACTTCATGCACTTTTCAGGCTCGTAATTCCAAGACATCGCCGAAATTCGCAGTTTCTGCTCGCCGATGGAGCTTACGCATCATCGCAGAAACCATGTGTTATCTGCGCTGGTACAAGCTAGAACCGCAAAACCGTATATACTCGAATGAAACGTTATCTGCCGAGAAACCCCATGCACTCGGAACTTTCGCGGACTCGCCGCGCCGCTGCAAGCCCGGCGCTCGCCGCGCCGCTGCCACCTACGACCAGGAAGGAAGCCTGTTGGAGACATTCGAATTTGTGCTCATTGTTTTAACCTGCGTCGCGGCTTCCTCGGTTATCGACAAGTTTGTCAACGTCTCCATCCCCGTTATCCAGGTTGTTATCGGCCTGCTGGTCGCGCTCGTTTTGCCCAGCGTCCAGGAGGTTCATCTGGAATCCGAGCTCTTTATGCTGCTCTTTATTGCCCCACTCCTGTTCAACGAGACGAGAGAAACCAACATTCGTGCACTTCTCCTCAACCTGAACAGTATTTGTCGCTGGCGATTGCTCTGGTAGTTGTCAGCGTGCTTTCGGTCGGCTACGCCCTCCACCTCATGGTCCCCTCAATTCCTCTAGCTGCGGCGTTTGCGCTGGCCTCGGCCCTGGGGCCAACCGATGCAGCCACCGTCACCGCGCTTAAGTCCAACATCCACCTGACCCATCGCCAGCAGACGCTTCTCTCGGGAGAGTCCTTGATTAACGACGCATCCGGCGTCGTTGCATTCCAGTTCTCCGTAGCTGCGGCCGTGACGGGTGCGTTCTCGCTGGTAGACGCAGCGGGATCTTTCACAGTGCTTTTTGTGGGCGGCGTGGTAATGGGAATTGTCACTGGCTTTGCCTTCTCTGCCATCAACGCAATGCTTGGTAGGTTGGGTTACGAGGACACCGTTGCAAACGTTCTCTATGAAGTACTGACGCCGTTTCTTGTCTATCTTCTTGCCGAAACCTTCCACGTTTCTGGCGTACTTGCTGTTGTAGCGGCTGGCTTGGTGATTGCGCTCCCACGAAGGCAGAGCAATAATGCGCTATTTGCAAGGCAAAAAAATTGGTCTCAGACTCCACGTGGAAAGTCATCAGCTTCCTGATCAACGGAACCATCTTTGTCTTCCTGGGAATGCAGCTCCCCCTTGCCGTGCTTCCTGGCACCAACGGCGGCCTCAATATCCTGCAGATTCTAGGAATTGTTGTCGTGATTACCCTGTTCATGCACGGTGTCCGCTTTGCATGGCTCTACGCGCTGGAAACTCACAAACTCCACAAGGGCGGCCATCTCTGCACCGGTAAAGACGCCGTCGACAGCGAGAATGACCTCGCAGGTAGCAGCTCCGACGCAGGTAGCAGCTCCAACGGCGAGAAACCCGACCAGCCGCTCGCTGAACTGGGCTCGGAGCAAACCTCGGAGCAGATCGCTGAGCAGCCCAAACCCACGTGCGCCATAACGCCCACCTCAATCACGTCGGCCGAGGTCATCAAGAACGTGCTGGTTACCACTATTGCAGGTGCAAAAGGTGCGGTAACGTTGTCGATTATCCTCACCTTGCCTCTCACAACCCAGTCTGGAGCAGCGTTTCCGCAGAGGGATCTGCTGATTACCATCGCCGCCGGCGTTATTCTCGCCACGTTGCTTTTAGCGGACAATCTGTTACCCGTGCTATCAAAGTCTCCGGAAGCAGACTCTGACCTGCCCGAACGTCTCCACAAGGGAGAGATTGCCGTTCTTGAGGCAACTCTCGGCGAGCTCAGGAGCATGTTGCAGTCAGAAAACGCCAGAGCAAAGTATCTACCTGCACTTCGTTTGACTATCACGCGCTATACCAACCGCTTGTTTGCTTCTCGCATCACGGTCCCTGGCTCAGGCGAACTTGTCAAAAAGCTGGTCCTTCACGAGACAGAAGTCCAGCAGAAATGCCTCGAGGAGCTACGCGAGCGCCATATTAAAACGCACAACCCCATTCCGTGGGATCAAATTGTTGATGATATTACTTCAATCCGCAGGTCAGTGGGCTACTACGGTCCTATTGCAAACATTGCTGCAAAGACAAACCACCGCTCGCGGATTGCCGTTGCCCTTCACGAGCTTAAGCTGGCTGCGCAACGCATCATCGACGGCGAAATCAGGCACCTTGAGGACGCAGACCAGTCCTACTACCAGGCGTGTTTATACGCACTTGAGATGGAATACGCTGAGCTTGATGACCTGGAACGCATTGCTAACGGCGACGATGAGGAGCTGGCGGTCATCGCATCTAATCTGATGATTGACCACGAATCAGCAATTGAGTCCATCTGGGGCCGCATCAATATCAATGATGAGCATGACTCCAGCACCACCCAAGTCTCCTACCTGCTGCCTTACAACCTGAGCTCACACAAGATGTCGCCTCACTTTAGGCAGCAGATTGCGGACGCTCGAAAGTACGCTGACGACGTGGCAGAAAACGCCCTGCGCATTGAGTTGGACCAGATTTCGCGTCTGCAGTTTGAGGGTGTCATCGACCGCGAGGTTGCCTCTCACCTGCGCGAAAACGTCTACTACCTGCAGATGGCTCTGGGCGAATAGCATGAACACCACATCAGACACGCATCTCGACGCCGCGACGACACGCACCGACACCGTCGCAGCCTCGCACCCCACCAACCCCGTGGCGAGAAAAACGACCATCTCCGGGCTTTCTATCCACGCGCAGATGTCCTCTGTAGCTGGAGCTCCTGTTGTTTACCTCCTGGGTGACGTGGCCGACCACTCTCCCGTTCAGGTACCTGAAGGCGTGAGCCTCGTGAACGTTGGTGTTGACCTGTGGGAAGAGAGCTTCTCGCCCTGGTGCGCGCCGCGCGTTTTTGCCAAGGGTCCCAACTTTGGCGACGACGCCCAGAAACACTCGATACCCTTATCAACCAGGTAATTCCTTGGGCGGAATCGGAGCTCACCGAGTCGCCGGCATATAGGGTGCTTGTGGGATACTCGCTTGCAGGCCTATTCAGCCTCTGGGTTGGCGTTTCGCAGCAGGTCGCACGCGGCTGCCAGCACGACAACGCCCCGTCACAGCCAGGCCTGTCGTCGCAGTTTTACGCCGTCCCCGCCCCAACCTTCCAGCGCATCGGAGCTGTCTCGGGGTCGTTCTGGTTCCCGGGCCTTCTGGACTACGTTGACCAGCAGCTCAGAGGAGGGGCGGTCGGCCTCACACACGCTTATCTTTCTTTGGGCGACCGAGAAGCACGAACCCCCAATCCACAAATAATGCACGTGCGAGAAAACGCAGAGCTTCTCGCCAGCAGGTTTGAGAGTGCAGGAATAACCTCAATGTTTGAGCTGAACCGTGGGAATCACTTCCAAAACGTTGAAGGCAGAATGCAGAAAGCTCTGGACTGGCTGGTCAAATAGGGTAAGATTCTTCAGAACACACGTGTCCAGAGAGGTTTTATGCCCAATCCAAAAGCAATTTGACAGCAAAACTGAATCACCCGGTACAGCCTCCGGCAAGCAGTCTGACTACTTATTTGCGCTCATTCTTTCCCTGGTATTTGGCATTTTTGGTATTCCGCAGTTTTATCTTAAAGGCTGGAAATCGGGACTTACCAGGCTTGCCATAAACGCAGCGCTGATTGTCGGCGCATTTGCCCTGGCACAAACTCTTACCTCGCCGTCGATGCTTTCTTACCTCCTACCAGCAATTTTTTCGCTTCCGGTTATCGAGAGTGCTCTGAACCTTATCTATGAGGATGCCAGTGCTCCCAAAAAGCTCCTAAAAGGCAAGCTCAAACCACATAAACGATACGCCGGAAAGCAGAAAGCTGGAATCGCGCTCGCCACGCTGACGGTAGCGCTCTACTTTAGCGCAGCGCTCACGCAGCCGCTTCCAACCACCCTATCACCTGTGGGATCCTTGGGCCAACAAACCGCAGTTCAAGCGCCTGGCGGGTCCTCCCAATCAGACACTAACGCGCCATCCGCCACCGCGCAGACCAGCGCAAACGTAACTATCAAGTTTATCGACGTCGGCCAGGGAGAAGCCATTCTCATTGCACTTCCCGAGAAAACCGTGCTCATTGACGCTGGTCCCACAGGATCTGCTCCAAAATTGCCCAGGTGCTCCAAGAACTTGGTCGAAACAAGATTGATTACCTGGTAGCTACCCATCCCGACGAAGATCACATCGGTGGCATGGCGGATGTCATTTCCAGCACACAAATCGGGACCATTTACGCACCAAACAAGACAAACAACACGGCAACATACAGAAAGTTTCTGGCCGCTATACAGAACAATAACCTGCAGATAACCCTTGCCGAAGCGGGTACCATCATCGACCAAACCGACAGCTACAAGCTAGAAATTCTCTGGCCCAAAAAGGACGCAAATTTCCCCGACACCAACGATTACTCGATAATCATCAAGCTGACCGTTGGTAACAAGACGTTCCTCTTCACGGGAGACGCCCCCACAAGCGCTATCCTGGACTCCAATCCAGGCCATATTGACGTGCTTAAACTCTCCCATCACGGCTCCCGAACAGGAACTACCGAGCAGCTAGTCCACAAGCTCTCGCCAACCTACGCCGTCCTCTCGTACGCCGTGGACAACCCCTACGGCCACCCCATGCAGTCGGTCCTGAACGCCCTCCACAAGCATTCCGTTGAGGTCTGGGGAACGGGCGCCAACGGAACCATTACTATTACCTGCGATGGTACAGACATTGATATATCTGGCGAGAAACCCGGCACGGTTGTAGCTCCTACCTCACAAGAAAAATCTGGCACGTCGTCGAAATCGAGGACCAAGTAATGAAAGCAATCATTGATCGATTTGAAGACAACAATCTTGCCGTGCTTGAACTAGACGATCAGCCAGGCAATATGCTTACCGTTTCTGTCGACGAGCTTCCAAGCAATGCTTGTCAGGGAGACGTTCTTTACTACCAAGACGGCTCGTGGACACTGGCCGAGGAAGAAACCGCCCAGCGTCACACCGATATCGACGACCTGTTCAACTCCCTGCTTGCGCATGACGATACGGAAACTGAATAGCCCCAGATAAAGCCTAAAATATGCGATTTTAGAATATTTACAAAACTGCATGTAAACTCATAAATATGCGATTTTAGTATATTTTGCAATATAGCAATCTACCTGCATAAATAAAAAAGACGTCTTGTCGAGAAAGACGTCTATGTAGAGCACTTTTATTCAAGAAAAATGTGCTATATTACAAATAACCGGTGGCGCGCAGCCTCGCTCTGCATAGAGGGAGGGCACGCCACCCGTTTTATAGGGACACGATAGCCGCAGCCATTCTCTTCTCGTCTTCAGCTAGAAGTACTCGCATCACTCAACCCCATTGACTCCAGCCATTTTTGCACTTCACTAAAAGTATACGTGCCTTTTGCCGCCAATCCCGGTATCACGCGAGAGGTACCGCACTCCCTCTTGTACTCCTCAATCATGTTGCCAAATCCTCCGCCGCCATGCGTACAGAACGGAATGACTGTCTTTCCACTTAAATCCGTTGCCCTTAAGAACGAAAGCACCGGAGGAGCAAATGTTTTAAGCCAGTTGGGCGATCCTATAAAGACAGTTTCAAAGTCAGCAACGTTTATATCGAATTGCATTAACGCAGGACAAACGCCCTTTTCTATCTGAGCCCTAACCTCTTTTACCGCCGTGTTATACGAGAAAGAATAGGGATCTTGAGGCTTAAGCTCCAGCAACTCGGCATCTGTAATCAGCGCAATATCCTCCGCAAGCCTTCTTGTGATGCCGGAATACGAATAGTACACAATCAAAGACTTCATGTAAGAATCTCCACCATCAGTCGAGAAGAACGTGCTGTTGAGACATTACGCGGAATGTATAAAAAAACAAAAAGTAAAGCTACTTTTTAATCCCCATATCGTAGCCAAGACCAGTTATCTCTTGATATCGAATTTTGAGTGGATAAGCATCAGGAAGTCGTGAAATCCTATAATGAACCAACTCATTAAAGTCCGTCATTTTTTTGGTTACCATGTCAAACCCGCCTGCGAAGTCAAGCAGATCAGAGTATGTAATAAATCGGAACCTAAAGGGAACGCCCTCAATTTCCTCCACATGGTTATCGTTAAACTTAACTAGTCGTGAGATGTCGTGCGCAACATACGTGACACAAACAGTAATGTTATAAGATTCGTCGCGTAACTTCGCCTCTTGTTTATGATGTAAAACAGTCTCATGCAACGAATTAATATGTGCTTGAATATATTCGTCTCGCAAACTACCGCCATGTGCCTCAAACGCTTCAATATGTGAACGACTCGAAAGATCTAAATACTCAACATCGCCATATTTACGCCCTGAAGCATTCGTCTCATTTACTGAAGATCCGAGTCCTCTCGCGAACCATTCCTCTTCTAAATAGATGCAACGAGTAAGAAAATCTACTAAACGTTGATCAAGAACACCTTTAGTTAAACTATTTTTAGCTCCAACATGTTCTATAAACGCTCTTATAGAGTTACGACTAATTGGCTCTAGACGAGTTCTTACCTGACGGGAATCAGCAATAAGAATCAAATAACAGCGAATTACATGAGCAACACGTCTTCTCGTTGTATAAGGAAGGCCTGAAAGAATATCGAAGATATCGGCAAGCAAAATTGAGCCATTACCGGTTTGAGGAGAAAGTTTTGTTTCAGCCCATGCTTCATCTAACGAATAAACAGACTTAGCATTATTTAGATATGGATTTTCCTGTGTAGGGTGGTACATGGAGTTCCAGAGAGCCTTTACGTTACTTGATCGAGGCGTACATTCATAAATTGCTCTACCTGGGAATCTGTCAACCATTTCAAGTGTAAGTAGTTCAAAGTACAGCATAAACTGATAGGGTTCGAATGAAATGAGACCGAGTTCAATAACATCATTGATAAGGACTTCGCATCTCGAAAATGAACCAAGAAGTCCTCTAAAGGTATCTCCCGCAGAATCAGGTTCGGTATCACCAAACAATACAGCTACATCTGCAATATCAGCTCTATGTATAGCAGCAATCTGTTCGGAATTAAAAGGTGGATTAATACCAATGGAGCTAATCACCGCATTAATTGCGTCAAAAGTTGTAGTTGGTACGTTAAGAATAGATTTAATTCTATCAAGACCGAGATGCTGTTCTACTACAAGAGTACGAATTAGTGGAGCACAACCAATCAAAGCAATTGCATGACTTTTTTGACATAAACTGTTTCTGCTCAAGCTTATCTTCGAGTTTGAAGTAGTCATTTGCTAGTCTCTCCATCTCAGAGTCGACACCAACTGCAGCATGAACGATATCCTTCAATTCCTTTGAGGGTTTATCTGAATTCTCTAACCAAAAGCTTCCACAATTCACTAAACCGATCAGGAATCTCTTCAGCAGGAATCTTAATTTCTTCAGAGGCGTTTTCATAATAGTCTTGGAGTGCCTTTGCTGCGATTTCCATTGAATTTTGATCGATAGGTAAAAACGCAGCCAAGAGCGCTTCGCAGATATCTAACGTATTTGAACTATTACTCATTTATACGCTCCCATAAAGGTTGAGGCTTATCAATAAAAAGGCTATCAAGATCATCGCTCACCTCACCAAAAGTCAACCCACAAGCATAAAGGATTTGAGCAAGTTCAGCGACGGTTATACGCTTGGATCCGTTTTCCAATTTCGATATTGACGTTTGCTGGTTCCCTAAAGTTTCTGCTAACGCCGCTTGTGACATTCCCGAGCACCTTCGCCATTTAGCAATAAGTTGCCCGAGCGAAGAATTAAAATCTTCCACAAACATCCTGCTTTCTATTCACAGTATATGCCTGCATATGATATCATCCCATGAGCTCATTCTATTTTAGAATGAGCTCTACTTTTCAGGAGGATTGTCTTAATGAAGCGTTTTGTTAGTCTTTATTCAGGAGCAGGCGGTCTTGATCTTGGGTTTATTGCCGCTGGGTTTATTCCCTGTTTTTGCAAATGATATCAATGCAGACGCAATGAAGACTTACGCTTCAGCGATGAATGCAATTTCAAAAAAACTCAATGAGCCATTAAATCATAGGATTGTTACGGGAGATATTAGGAAGGTCGAAGCTCTACCTGATAGAAATTCTGCAGAGTTGGTCATTGGCGGTCCTCCTTGCCAAGGCTTCTCTGTCGCCGGAAAGATGAATCCAAATGATCCGCGTTCTCGTCATGTTTTTGACTTCCTCGGTATGGTCGAGAGAATACAGCCTCAAGTTTTTGTAATGGAAAAACGTTAAAAGCACTTGCTAAAAACAAACGCTGGTCAGGAACTATTGCAGATATTCAAAAATAAAGCGAAAGAAATTGGCTATAAAACCTATCTTGAAGTACTAAATAGCGCTAATTATGGTGTACCACAAACGCGTGAGCGTATGTTTCTTATTGGGATTAAAGACCACAACATCGAATATTCTTACCCTAAACCAACAGTTCAAAACTGGGTGGGTGTCGCCGATGCTCTAAGCGAACTACCATCCATCGGAAAACCAGGTAACAATCAAATCTGTAAAGCGAAAATCACTACTGCAAAAAATCCCGTTCTACGTCCTTCGCCTTTCGCTGGAATGCTTTTCAATGGACAAGGACGTCCAATGGATATGAACAAACCAGCACCAACACTTCCTGCGTCAATGGGTGGAAACAGGACACCCATAGTAGATCAAGAGACACTTGAAACGGGTGCTCCTCAATGGGTTGAGGAATACCATGCACAGCTTCAAAATGGAGGAAATGTAGTTGATGAAGTTCCGGCAAGACTTCGACGTATCTCAGTCCAAGAAGCAGCAGCTATACAAACTTTTCCTAAAGATATGCCTTGGTACGGGTCGCAGTGCTCGCGTTATCGTCAAATAGGAAACGCTGTTCCTCCTAAGATGGCCTATGCGGTTGCTAGGTCTATCTCAGAGGCTCTTGGGTTTGAGCTAGAAGTCAATCCCTCTTTGCTTGATAACTTAAATTACTAGTATTAACTGAAATACTCTTAAAGGCACTGCATTAAGATAATTTATATCTTCATAAAACTGCTTTTGTATTAAATTTTTAGGCATATGTAAAAACGAGACCGTTTCCCGACAAGCAACTGCCCGGGCGTATCTCGTTTTTTATCAGTCTATGTAATCGTTAGTGCTTAGTCAAACCAGATCTTTACAACGTCGCCGTCTGCGGATGTAATATCCACAAGTGTGCCACTCTCGCCAGTCTTTGCAGCGTCCATAAGAGCATCAAGGTTGATGTTAGAGAGCTGCTCCTGAGTCTCCTGATTAAGATAGCTTCCGCTAACCTGAATTCCCGAGTTTAAAACAAACTTTGCCAGGCCCAGAGGTACGCACATATCTACAACGTCGCCATCGTCGGAGACTACATACACATGCAAACCGTGCTTTGCAGAGCCGTTGCCAAGGTGGACACCCTTCTTCTTGCTACCGTCAGCCTCGTCGTTCTTCTCGACTTTGACCATGCTCTTGCCAAAAAGCTTACCAAAGCTGAAACCTGAAGACTGAGAGGCAATGCCCTGGTCGTCGTGATCTGCAGGCTCTTCTACGATCTCTGCAGGCTCATCAGCTACAACAGAAACAACCTCAGCAGCACTCTCCTGGGCAGCAGCGCTTTCCTGAGCAGCCGCACTCTCCTGAGCGGAAGCACTTGCGCCACTCAAAAGCTCGTCAACGGACACACCAAGGAAGCGTGCAAGATCTGGCAACAGCGAGATGTCTGGATAGTTAATGTCGTTCTCCCATTTGCTTACCGCCTGCGGGCTCACGTTCAGCTCTTTTGCCAGACGCTCCTGCGTTGCAGTTCTAGCTAAACGAAGACGTGCAATACGACGACCAAGGGTCTCAGATGAAGTAGTCATGGTTGCTCCTTTTTCTCAACTCATTATTACTGAAATAGCTTGCGGGCCGCTGATTTCACTATGAGTCGTAACAATACGTTCAACAAGAACGCATCAGTTGAGTTGGGTATCGCAACGGTTTCCGACCACTCAACAGCAGGTTGAGTTCGCAGGTAAACAATGCTTTTTGACCGAAAATTACTTGCCCTAAAAATCGCTCTCCTACTACCATTTAAACAAGAAACTTTTTTTGATGTTTTAGAAAGGTCTGTCTATGGCTGGCGAGAAGAACTGGGTGTTCTGGACCAGTGGTGCGCATATTGTTTCTGGGTTTGAGCAATGCGCTACAGACGGTTTTGTTGGTGTCGATGCAGATGGCGTCGTGTACCTCTTTGATAACAATCAAAACGTCTTTGCTTCGGCCCACGCTTCAGATATTGAGGGAACAGTCGGCAGTTGGAGAGGCACCTGGCTTACCATCGACGATAAAAAATATGTTCTAGAATTTGTGCCTCTTGCAGATAAGATTGCTCCTCGCCTGATTTTTTTGGAGCTATAAGCAATGTCTTTATGCAGGAGCTCCATCATGGAGATCAGGAGAAGGTCCCTCGTGAGCTGCTCGAAGACTTCAAGATTGCATTCGAGAACGCCAAATACAGACGCTAAACAAACTAATTTTTTGAATTATTCATATCCTTACGGAGGTACGATCACCGATATCGGCGTCGGTGGATAAACTGCCTCCCATTTCTTGGACACGAGAAATGGGAGGCAGTTCAAAACACACCTAAGTCAGATAATCTGTCAAAAAGACGTATACATGACGCAGAAAATACCTGAAACATGCAGAATATCTGACTTAGAAGTGTAATATGCCCGCAATTGAGCAGAATATCTGACTTAAGTGTGTTCCTTAGGTGCGGAATTTACCTATAGTTAAATCTTTTATATGACGCTATTCATTTTCTAGCATATTAGGTTAAGTTTATGCATAGAGATGCATAACAGGCAGTGCGACCGCCTAGCTGCCTGGCTATCTTGATTAGAAACATGTCGATTCTTCAGCAAGACATACCAAAGCTGCGCTATTTTGTGGGCCAGGCCTAAAAGCCGACGCTAACACGCTGCAGAATCATAATCACCCGCATATGAACTGCCTCCCATTTCTTGGACATAAGAAATGGGAGGCAGTTCAATAGCGGGTAGTTTTGTGTTTCGCGCGTTACACGCGCTCAACAGGCTAAAGCCTCGAAAAAAAGACCCAAGTTTTTAACCTTGGGTCTTATCAACGCTTTAACTAATTTACGAAGCCGCTAATTTACGTAGATACTTATTTACTTAAGCACTTCTTAATTTCTTGCTTAAAGACAATAGAACGAGCAAGAAACGTAGCAGCTGCAGGAATAACCAATAGTGGTGCCACTACAAGAATACCCGCAACAGCCACTCCCTGGGCCGTAACTCTTCTACCAGGTCTTGATAGTATGCTTCTCAAAATATCGGTCATAGTGAATACAAATGAGCCATCGGTAGCACATACGCAAGTATCAACTCAAGCGAAAAATAGAACAACAAAAACAAGTGCCATGGTATTTCCGGTCTTTTTGCAAATAGCAAGTCTCTGGTCAAATGAAAGATCATCTGCCTCAGGGACCTTCTCAAACCATTTAACTGCTCGTTGTTCTGGCGTCATTATGCGGTCTCAATCTCGTTGAGCTCTGCATCAACCAGCGTTGCTCCAAGGGTATTTTTGAAGTGCAAGCGCAAACTGATGATTCTCTGGCGTCAGCGACGCAACTCGCTGGTTCGACAACCTCAATGTGATAGCCCAGGTTGTAAGCGTCAACCGCTGTGTGAAGCACGCAGATGTCGGTAAGAACACCAGTCAGAATAACTGTGTTAATGCCACGTTCCCTCAGGCGAATATCAAGATCAGTTCCCGAGAAGGACGAGTAATGGCGTTTGTCCATCCAGAACACATGGCTATCGTCTTTGTGCTGCTGATAAAAATCATTCAGAGGGCCAAACAGGTCTCTACCACTTGTTCCAATAATGTTGTGAGGTGGGAAAAGTTTAGACTCTGGATGGAAGTTGTCTTCTGGATCGTGAGCATCAATAGCAAAGAAAATATAATCGCCACGATCAAAAGCACACTTTGTAGCCTCATAAATAGCATCTGAAATAGCCTGAGCCGGCTTACCTGCTGTAAGCTTTCCATCATCTGCTACAAAATCGTAGGTGTAGTCAATCGAAATCAAAGCCTTCTTCATGTTTGGTCACGCTTTCTTTTGTAATGCGGGGCATACCGCTACTTGTACATCCATCGGCGTTTGTTACGCAAATCAACCCATGTTTAGTATTGTTAAAGCGTATTCAATTAGCAGTAATGAGTAGCCAATCATAAGTATGAATAGGGTCATTACTGTAAATTTGAGGAACAATATGAGCATATCTATGTGCATATTGATTCTCCTTAGTTGTGTTGTTTGTGTATGTGCGCTTAGAAACCATGCAATGCTTGCGTCTAATGGTGCTGATA
>BNJV01001986.1_pt1 | contig 33232 bp, 33 predicted proteins | sample 8540591 | NCBI WGS metagenome assembly BNJV01 (sample SAMD00202457, study PRJDB9452) | human saliva metagenome | host: Homo sapiens | reverse complement strand
AGAAAATAAAATTATATATTTCTATACTAAATCATATAAAAAATAGAACTTATATTCAATTTATTAATAACAGAAAAATTTTAAGCCTACTATTAAATAGGAATTTACAATACTTCTATTATTTAAACATCTGCTTTTCCTAATTTAGAAATTCTAAAAATAAAAGCAGATTTATCTAATATTAATCTATATTTAAAAATAAAAATTAATTTTATCAATATCAAGGAAAATAAAATTTCCTGCTAAACATTATTTATTTAAGTATAATTTGAGATTATTATCAAATTATTTTGAGCGACACTAAAATCTTAACTGGCTCTTTTCTTTTAACTAATGCCTCAAATCCTTCATTTACAATATCTTTCAGTTTAATTCTCTTTGTTACTAACAAATCCTTTGAAAAAAATATCCCTGTTTCATTAATTCCAATGTTTTTAGGAAATACGTCACGATATGCGATAACTCCTTTTATTGTTCTTTCCTGAATTACTACTTCATTAGGCTGAATTGGTGCTTCTGTTTCCCAAATACTTACAACCATTAATTCTCCATCTTTTTCCGCTGCTTCAAGTGACTGTTGCAATACTGCAGGAGCCCCTGTTACTTCATAAGAGACATTTACTCCTCCATTTGTTCTTTCCTTTATAAATTTAACTGAATCTACTTTTGTAGGATCTACAATAATTGCTCCCAATTTTTAGCGATTTCCTGTCTTTCAGGTGAAACTTCCACAGCATAAATTTCTGTCGCTCCAGAAGCTCTTAAAGCATCAATAATAAGAAGACCAATTGGTCCGCATCCAAATACTGCTGCTGTATCTCCTGTGTTAAATTTACTTTGTCTGACAGCATAAACTGCCACTGCTAGGTTCAGTTAATGCTCCTTGTTCATAATCAATTTCATCAGGTAATTTATGAGCCTGATCTTCATTTACAACTACAAATTCAGAGAATCCTCCACCTCCACCGGCAAGTCCAATAAAGTTCAAGTTAGGATCTAGATTATATTTTTCCAACTAATCCATTTTTTTGCCAAAAATTGGTTCAACTGTAACTCTATCCCCAACTTTAAATTTAGTAATTCCATTTTCAATTTCTATAACTTCTCCACAAAAATTCGTGTCCCATTGTGATAGGCGCTTTTTCATTAGTATAAGGATGTGGAGTATCTGCTGGAATAAAAAAATAGGACCTCCTAAATATTCATGCAAATCACTTCACAAATTCCAGCATATTTTACTGCGATTTTAATTTGATTTTCTCTGTAATTTCTGGAATTTCTACTTCTTCAACTCTTACATCTTTTCTGTTATGCCATCTTGCAGCCTTCATTGTTCCCATTTTTGCTTTCCTCCCAAATTGTTGTTAATTATATCATTTAAATTTAAAAATTTCTGTTTCTATACTTTACTAGTATACTCCCAATAAAATCAATACTAATTTCGAATTTATTTTTATTTTAAATATTTTTATATCAATATAGTAAAACGTCTTTAAAAAACCGAACTCAAAAATCTATGACTATTTTACTCAAATCCTAAATTTATATAATTTTTAGTAGTTCAATTTTAAATGGGTTCAGTATATAATAAAAATTGTCAAAAAAATAAAGGCAAGTTAATTTATGCCTTATAAAAAAATATTTTTATTGCTTGACTATTCTTCAAAGAAATCTCCAATTTTTCTATATTTCTCATATCTTCTTCTTAATAATTCTCGAAGTGAATACTTATCTATTCGTTTAAATTCCTTTACAACTGCCTCTTTCAAATTCTGCGCTGTTTCTTCAAAAATTTCGATGAGCTCCACCCAAAGGTTCTTTTATAATTTCATCTATTACTCCTAAACTTTTTAAACTGATTGCATCCATTTTCAGACTTTTTGCCGCTTCCGCTGCTTTTTGTTGAATCATTAAAAAGAATCGAAGCGCAGCCTTCTGGAGAAATAACAGAATATACACTATTTTCAAGCATCAGAATTGAATCTGCTCACCAATTCCTAATGCTCCTCCACTTCCGCCTTCACCAATTACAACTGATACAATTGGTACACGAAGTCCAAACATTTCTGCCAGATTTTTAGCAATAGCTTCTCCTTGCCCTTTTCCTCGGCTTCAATTCCAGGATATGCTCCAGCTGTGTCAATTAACGTTAAAATCGGTAATTTAAAACGTTCTGCCATTCTCATCAGTCTTAGAGCCTTTCTATAACCTTCTGGACTTGCCATACCAAAATTCCTGAAAATATTTGAATCTATATCTCTTCCTTCTGCTGTCCGATAATCATTATTTTGTATCCATCAATTGAGGCTAACCCACCTACGATAGCATGATCGTCTTTTTGATAGCCTATCTCCGTGAAGCTCTACAAAATCTTGAGTCAATTCATTTATATAATCCAATGTATATGGTCTTTTTAGGATTTCTTGAAATCTGAATTCTATTCCATACATCCAGTTCATTTTCTTCAAAATCTTTATATTTAATTTCCAACTTTTTTTCCAATTCTGCTATTTGAGCAGAAAAAAATCAATATTTTTCATTTGAAAATGCCTTTTAATTCCGATATTGCCTCTTCTAGTTCCTTAATTTCATCTTTTATACTCATATTCCTATCCTTTCATTTGAGAAATTTTTAAATTTACACCAATTTTTCTAATACTCTATAAATTGTTGTTTTCAAATCTTTTCTTTCTGAAATTATGTCAACCATTCCGTGTTCCAATAAAAATTCAGCTCTTTGGAAACCTTTTTGGCAATTTTTGATTTACAGTTTGTTCTATAACTCTTGAGTACAAAGGCAATTAAAAGCATTCGGCTCTGTTATTATTACATCTCAAGCATTGCAAAAGAAGCTGTTACTCCACCTGTAGTCGGATCAACAGGAACTGAAATAAAAGGAATTCCCTTCATTTAATTTTTACTGCACCTGAAGTTTTTGCCATTTGCATAAGTGACAAAAATTCCTTCCTGCATTCTAGCACCACCAGAACTTGAAACAATTACAACTGGTATTTTCTTTAAGCCCTAGTTCAAGAGCTCTAGTAATTCTTTCTACCAACAACAGAACCCATACTTCCACCCATAAAATTAAATTCCATTGCCGCAATACTTACTTTTTATTCCATTAATTGTTCCTATCCCGCTAATTACTCCGTCTAACATTCTGCTTTTTCACGTGCAATTTCTAATTTTTCTTCATATTCAGGAAAAGATAACACATTTTTAGAATTAAGCGTCATATCTTCTTCAAAAATGTTCCTTCATCAATTAATAATTCAATTCTTTCAAATGCTGTTAATCTAAAATAATTCCCACATTTTGGACAAACATTCAAATTATTCTTTAAATCTTCATTATAGATAATCTCATTACACTGATTACATTTTTCCACTTTGTTATCATCTACAATATCAACTGTCAACTTTTGACTTAGATGTAAGTGTTGCATATTTATTTTTGATCTTTTACTTGAAAAATAATCCCATTCTCTTCACCTCTTGTTTAAAATTAAATAACAGATGTTATAATACTCTATATGATACCTTATCTATATTAGAAATAACTTTGATAAATATGTATTTTTGAAAAAGAAACACTTTATTTAAAATTGAAAATTTATAATTATCAAACGAAAGAAATAACAGCAAAAGGAAAAAAATTTATTACTTCCATCCTGTATCCCATACTTTTTATCGCCCACAATTGGAATTTTGATGTGCTAACTGTGCTCTTATTTGATGTTTTTCTTCCTGTAACCAGATCAATATCTAAGAAAAACATTTTTATTATTTTTCCTAGTAAATCTAATATGTATTTTTAACTCGCTAATCAAAATTTTCTTAAAATTTGTAATACTTTTTGAATCTTTTTGAAATAGGATTTTTCTGAAACAATAACTTTATTTTCTGTTGTTGTTAAATAATTTTTCAATTTTAAAAATTTTAGATTCAATATTATTTTTTTTTATTATGCACAATTGCAAAATATGTATTTCATTATCACGAATTTTTGAGAAATATATCTTAAAAATTTTTAAATTCTTGCAACCAATTACAAGTCCTGATGTTTCAAAATCAAGTCTATTAGCAAAATTATTTTCATTTTTAAAAATTTCATAAAAACTTCGGAAAGTCCATATTTATGCCCTGTTCCTTATGCATCGGAATTTTTCACTTTTTATTGACAATAAAAATCTTCATTTTCAAAAATTATCATATATTTTTCAAATCACTTTTCTGTATTTGAATCAGATTATTTTTTCAAAACTTTTTATTATCAAAGTTTTCTGAAAATAAATATATATACAATTGTATCATTTAACGCAAGTCTATAATTTTTCCTTTGACTTTTTCCATTAACCTTAACATCTCCAGCTCTTATTGCTCCAAGAAATTCTACTAACGGCTCATCCTTAAAATTTCTTCTCAAATACCTGTCAAGACGCATTCCTTCCATTTCGAATCTACGACAACTTCTTTACTTTTCAAAAATTTTCTCCTATTCAACTTACTTTTACTTATTATGAACTTTTACGCTTTCCACTATTCCCTATCATTATAAATGAAGCTATGAACTTCCTCCATAACTCATAAACAATAACGGTTTTTCCTGTAACAGGCACAAGTCCGATTGTCATTCCACGTTTACAATTACGTGCATAAAAATTACTGCTGCCATACCATAGAGTATGAGTCGCCCAAAATCATCTTGTATAATCACGATATCCTCATTATTTCACAAATCAGCCCAAAATATAGAAGTAAGACTAGTGAAGAGCCTAAAAATCCTAATTCTTCAGACAATACTGAAAAATAAAGTCTGTTTGTGCTTCTGGCAAAAATTCCAATCTACTTTGGCTTCCTTGTAAAACCCCTTTCCTAATGCTCCTCCCACTTCAACGAAATTTTTGATTGAATTACGTGCCACCACTTCCTTTTTCTATCTGTTTCAGGATGTAAAAATGTTTCACGTGTTCTTTGGTAGCTACTTAAAACAAATCTGTAAACAGGATAAACTGACAACAATACAACAAAGTCCAATTATCCAGATTGGTTTCATATCAGCTCCATATAGAAAATATCATAAATAAGAATGCTGAAACCGTTATTAATGTTGTTCCTAGGTCAGGCTGTATCAAAACTAATAAAATAAGTAGCTAGCTGGTAAAAATTGAGCCAATAATCTTGCAGATTGTTAATACCGTCTTTATTTTTGTTACAATCAATGAGCGATTATTATAATAATTCCCACTTTTACAAATTCTGACGCTGCAATTGAAATGGTCCCTCAAGGAAATCCAACGCTGTGCTCCCAGAGTCTTTTTCCTGCAAAACGCACAATCAATAACAAAAGTAGCACCTATACCATAAATATGCCAAACATATCTTTTCAGATTTCTATAATCCATATATGACAACAACAAAAACTAATATAGAACCTACTGCAATCCACAGAGATATTCTTTATAACCATTCCACTTTTTGTCTTGTTGCACTATATACGAAAACTGTACTGATTGTTTACAAGTGCATAGACTATTAATAAAAATCATCTTGTCCATCCGAAAAATATTATTTTTATTTCTTCTATCATTAATTTTTGGTTTCGAAACATTTCTTCTCCTAATTTTTAATTTTTATTTCCCCTCAATTAACTTCATTAACTTTTACTGCTTTATTTTTCTATACGTTAATATTCCCCTAAAACTGTAATATTTTTCTTCAGATATTTCGTTCTTGCAAAATTATTCACATCTTCAAGTCTTACTGCATTTACTTCATTTTTCAATTTTTCTAGTATTTAGAATTTCATTTTTCTAATATAATAATTTCCTAAAAATTCCCATTCTTGAACGTGGATTTTCCATAGCAAATGAAATTCTACTTATATATTTATTTTTTTAGATTTTTGAAGCTCCTCTTCTGTCACTCCATTCTCACGTAATTTCTTAAATTCTAAAAGTGTAATTTCTATAGCTTTTCATAACTTTCCAAATTAGTTCCAATATATGTTGAAGTTAAACCTCCAGAAAGATAATACTGGTTATATGTATAAACAGAATAGGCTAATCATTTTTTCACTGAATTTTCCTGAAAAAGTCTAGAACTCATTGAACCTCCTATAATATTTGACAAAATATCTGTATATATACTCACTGTTATAATCTTCACTTTTTGATGAAATGCAGATATTTACCTGATTTATATCCTTTGGAACTGTTTTTCCTGCATTAAATGAAAAATCAATTTTTCACGTCTATCAACTTTTGTATCAGCCAGTTTTCCAAAATACTCATTTATTTTCTGAATGATTTCATCTTTATCGAAAATTTCCTGAAACTACAATCAGAATATTATCCTTTGTATATCTTTCTCTATAATATTTTCTAATTTCTTCCGCTGTAAATCCCTTTACACTTTCTTCTGTCCCAATAATCGGCTTTCCATACTGTCCATTTATACAGTCCGCATAATTTGTTTCAAACACAAGGTCATCTGGCGAATCCTTATACATCTTGATTTCTTCCACAATTACATCTTTTTCTTTTTCCAGTTCCTTTTCATCAATCGTAGAATTTGTAACAATATCAAACAAAATATCCACAGATTTTCCCAAAAATTGTGTCAAAGCGTTTATATAAAAACTGTTTTTCCTTTGTTGTATGTGCATTCACATTTGCTCCAAGATAGTCAATCTCTTCTGAAATTTCAAAATAGCTTCTTGTTGGTGTCCCTTTAAAAATCATATGTTCTAGCACGTGTGAAATTCCTTCTTCCGTATCACTTTCATCTCGTGAACCTGTTTTTACAAATACTCCGACTGAACAAGTGGAAATACTTTCCAATTTGTCAAAAATAACTTCTATTCCCGTATCCGTTTTTATTTTTCTATCATTCTAATCCTTTTCTCTTCTAAAAATAATTTTAATATTCTGCATCTCTAAACAATTTTATTCCAACAACAAGGAATATTATTAATGGAACAAAACAGGCAACATAAATTGGAACTGTTCCAGAAACTGCCATTGAACGTAAAAATTGTGCTGACTCCATAATACGCATAACCAATTATTACAGACAATCCAATATTTACAGCAGCTCCTCCTCTAACATATCTACTCTAGTGAAAGCCCTATTAAAGACATTACGATCGAAGATAATGCAAAAGATATTCTATAATAAAATTCTATTCTTAAATTTAACGAATCTGCTCCAACTCTTGTAAAATAAACTGTTTTTCACGTAATTCTGGCATTGTCAAATTTTTAGCTTTACCGCACTTGCGAGTACATCTTCCATTAAAGCCACAAATTTAAATTTTTTTGTATCAAACGGTTTTTGTTACATTTGTTTTGCTGTCATATTCCTTTTAAATCTTTAAAAGTCCATTCATTAGTTTTAGGATTAATTTTACAAAAGAAGCTGTATACATTTTTCTTATTACTTTAAATCCATTTTTCAAATTTTAGAATTGTAACATAGTTCATTGTTCCATTATTTTTATTTGCATGCCCACTAAAGAGAACCGTTCTTTTTATCAATTTTTCACGAATACAAAATCCTTTTCTGATCTGACAGGCTCTTTATTGTCAATTTTCAATGTCTTCAAATCTTCCTTTTTGTATTTGCTCTCCCAAGATAATCATAATTTTAGCAAAACACTCCCAAACTTACTAAAGCTGAAAAAATAAATGAAACAATGCAACTCTTGCAAAACTTATTCCGCTTGTCTTCATTGCGTGCAACTTCCAGCTGTTTTGCCATTTTTACTTATACTATAGGAGACTTCTAACAATACTCCAAGAGGAGCTGTGTTTGTTACAATTTCCGTATCCCGTATCTTAAATATTTTTAAAGCTTCGAGCCTTTCAGTTTTCCATCCATAAGCTCAACCTGTCAATGTAATACTTTCAGCTAGTAAAAATATTAGAAAGAACATCATCATACCTAAAATAAAAACTTTTTTACATAATTTACAATTATATATTTATCTAATTTATTCATGCTCCTCCTTTCGTTTAATTTCCTTTATATTTTTTATTGAAAAATATGCACAATATAAATAAAACAAAATTAAGACATTTGCAATACTAGCTGGTACATCATTTTTCAAAACCATAATTTTAGCATAGCTTGCCATTCCTATATATCCAAAATATAACTATTAAACTTATTCCAAAACTTATTCCTCTTCCACTTCTTCTATGCCCACAGAAAGTAAAACTCCTAGCCAGCATAAAAAGTACTTGCAAGAGGTCCTATAATTCTTTAGTAAATTTCTACTTGTGCTTTTTAATGCTGCTTCCTTTTCTTCAGGATTTTTATATTTGCTTTTATAAAATTTTTCCAGCTCCTTTAAATTCATTTCCTTACGACTCTTCTTCAACTCTTGTTTCTTTTCCTAAAAGTGGAAATCGGTATCTCCTGCTCCTGATATTCAGCTGATACTTGACTGCTTCCAGTTTTATCAAAAGGCGTATCCCTTTTACCTTCTTTAATCTTATAATTCCTGGATCAAACTTTTTCATCTTCAGCTAGAAATACTATTGGATACGGATTATCTCCACGTTTATTTATAATTAGGAAATTTTTAGCTGTAGCCTTATCGTTACTCACTTCGTCTATGTAAAATCCAAAGCCTTTTTCTTCATTTGACAAAAAGACTTTTTCTTCTGTAAGTGAACTTGGTCTTGAAGCTAAAATCTGCTTTGTCTGAGCATTAATATTTTTAATGCACGTGGATTTATAAAAGCTCAAGCCCTAATCCAATAAGAGTAAGTATCACTCCAAAAATAAATGCAGGTCTGATTATTCTAAAAGCCCGACTCCAGAACCTTCCATTGCAACAATTTCATTTTGTTTCAGAAAGTCCACCATAAACAAGCATCACTCCAAGGAATGCCCCCATCGGTATCGTCTGCTAAAACTCCTCAGCATCGCATAAAATAAATAGTCAATTATCGATATAAATGGCAAATCACTCGCAAATAATCTTTCCATAACTTCCATTACAACATTTAACATCATAATAAATGTAAATATGCTAATTCCAAATACCGATGGCAGAATATGAATTGTAGATATATTTGTCAAATTATTTTCATTTTTATCAGTTTTCCTTTTTAATTATAATTTTTGATAAGCAATACCATTTTAAAATAAACTCAAAGTTTGAAAAACCTCTATTTTAAAGATATTCAATTTTTCAGTTCAATTTTTAAAAAGGTTTGAATATTATTCTAAAATGTTATTTTAAATGTTCTAATCTGCAGTTCGACTATTCTTAAATTCTTCTGTCTCTAATTTTTATAATTACTTAAAATATCATTTATTATTTGATTTTTCCCTTTTACAGCATAATTTTCTACATCATTTTTATAAAATTTTGGAAAAGAATCTAAATATTTTTAATGCATATTTTGTCATAAATTAGAGCAAAGACACTTTCATCTCTTATATTTCTTATTTTTACTATTTAACGAACCCGTAATAATGACAATATAAATAATAATTGAAACAAAAATATTTTTAAATATTCAAAAATTATTCAGAAAATTTATCAAATCTTTTTATTTTTATAGTTTTTCAAGAACTTCCATTCTATTAAAATAACTAGAATAAACAATATACTGGATTACAACCATATAATAAATATCTTCAATTGATTTCTCATTTTATTTTTCTGAATCATTTATAAATATAATTCGTAATAAAAATAATCAAAATATATTTAAACATATTAAAAGAATTCCAATGAAAATCCTTTTATATCCAAGAAGAATAAATATTATCAGCAATATTATAAATCCAATATCCAGTATCATTTTTCCTACCTCTATTTTTCCACATAAATTCTAGGCACTCTTTGGCTTATTCCACATAATTTCATACGGAAATTGTATTACATAAATCAGCAACTTCACAACACTTATATTTTCCCCAAAAATTCCATAATATCACCTTTTTTAGCCACATCTTTCAATTCATCAGGGTAAAATCATAAGCTGATCCATACAGACACGTCCTACAATTTCACATTTATGCCCTTTGTAAAAACATAGCCTTTGTTTGACAAATCACGCCTTACTCCGTCAGCATATCCAATAGAAACTGTAGCATATGTCTTTCCAGCTTTTTCCTTTATAAGTATTTCCATAACTTATAAAACTATCTTCCTTTAATGTTTTTATGTAACTAATTTTTGCCAAAAGAGACATTACTGGCTTAAATTTATATGGAGACGTTTCTTCATCTATAACTCCTCCATAAAGTATAATTCCCACTCTTACAAAATCTTCTATACTGTCCTGAAATTTTAAAGTTCCAAAAGCTATTGTGCAAATGTCTATATTTTATTGATGATATCCCACTTGATATTTTTCACCATTGCTTTAAATTTGCTTTTCCTGCAATTTTGTATAGTCTTTGTCACTGTCTGATGATGAAAAATGCAGAAAATTCCTATTGGATTAATATGGCTAGAATTTTTAAGATTTTATTCAAATCTTCCACTTCATTTTCCTGAAACCTACTACGTCCCATTCCAGTATCTATCTTTATAAATACATCTGTAGTTTTACCTTTTTCTTTCCCAGTTTTTCCAAATATTCTATTTCCTCAAAATCTGTCACCATAAAATAAATATTTTTATCAGCAATTAAATCCATATACTCATTTTCCACAGGACCTAGTATAAGCACCATAATATCATTGTGAAGCTCCTTAATTTTAAGCGCCTCATCGCTTGTCGCAACTGCAAAGTTCTTTATTCCCTTTTTATCAAAAGCATTACATATTTTAAGCATTCCATGTCCATAAGCATCTGCCTTTTATAACTGCTATTATCTTATCCTTTTGCTACAATTTTTCAATTTCATCAATATTGCTATATAAATTATTTATATTTATTTCTGCCCAGCATCGCATTTTTCAATTCACCTTCTAAATTTATCATTTTTATTTATTATCAAATATATTTTTGTTTTTCAATTAAACTAATACTTTATCTTTTTCATCATATCCATTTACTGTTTTACAGAACTTTTTATAACATCTTTAGATTTTGGCTCATTTTTACCTTTTTTTCATTATATAAACTAAAGGACTTACTACAAACACTGATGAATAAGTTCCAACAAGCATTCTATAAATAGAGTCATACTAAATGTTTTTTTAATGCTTCCACCAAGAATAAGAAGTACAATTACAGAAAACAACGTAGTTAATGATGTGTAAATTGATCTTGTAAAAACTTGGTTTTATGGATTTTTCTATCACTTCTCAAATGATAATGTAACTTTATTTCTACCTTCTCTATTTCTTTTTAATATTTTCACGAATCCTGTCAAATACAACAATCGTATCGTTAATCGAATATCCTAAAATTGTAAAGAATTGCAGTAATAAACGGTGTATCTATCTCATATTTAAGCATTGCAATAACTCCAAAAGGCAATAATAACATCATGAATTAATGCCACAATTCCGCCACCGCATAAATAAATTCAAATCTTACTGTAATATAAATAATAATCAAAAATACTTCCAATTAACAATGCCTGAATTGCATTAGATGTTAATTCCTTACCAATTACAGCATCTACAGTTTCATTTTTCACAACTTCATATTTCCCAGTTTTTTCTTAATTCTGACATTATTTTTGTTTTTGCGTATTATCAAGCTGTTCCGTTCTTATAATAACAGTATTGTCCGTATCTGAAAAACTGAACTCTTTTAGCTTTTTAATTTAGGAATTTCCCCAACTAGGCTGTTTAATGCCCCATTTACTGCATTCTGGTCAATTTTTATCATATTTTTAACTGAATTAACTCTCCACCTTTAAAAATCTACACCAAGATTTAACTTTATTGCAAATAATGAAACTAGCGAAACTATAACCATTACTGCTGAAATTCCCAAATAAAGTTTTCTACGCTCTATTACTTTTTAAATTAATCTTCATTCAAAAGCTCCTTTCCAGAACAACTGCTCTCTTTTTATATTAAATGTTTTTATAAATAACTTTAATATTACTTTTGAAACAAATACTCCTGTAATTACAGTAGCCACTACCCCAAGTGACAATGTTACAGCAAATCCTTTAATTGGTACCAGTTCCAAGAAAGAACAATACCACTGCTTAGTAACGTCGTTATATTTCCATCAATTATCGCGGGAAAAGCATTTTCATATCCTCGTTCCACAGCATCATGCAAAGATTCCCAAAGCCGCAATTCTTCCTTTATTCTCTCATAAGTAATTACATTTGAATCAACTGCCATACCAAGTGTAAGGATAAATCCTGCAATCCCTGGAAGTGTCAAAAGCTGCACCAATACCGCTAAAGCAGTCCTAAAGACTAAAACTCCGTTTATTAAAAGTGCAATATCAGCAACAATCCCTGGTATTTTATAAATAGCAATCATAAATACTGAGATTACACCTAAGGCAATTAGCCCAGCTATTCCAGTCTGTTTTATTGAATCTACACCAAGTGTCGCTCCAACTGTTCTATTTTCAACAATTTTTAATTTCCACAGGCAATGCCCCTCGATTTTAATAGATTTTGCAAGATTATTTGCTTCTTCCATTGAAAAATCTTCCAGTTATAATTCCGCTTCCTCCATTAATTTCACCATTAATTCTAGGAGCTGACTGTTCCTTGTTATCAAGCATTATTGCAAGTTGTTTACCAACGTTTTCTCTAGTTATTTTAGCAAAAATCATTTTGCACCTTTTGAATTTAACTCAAAACTTACAGATGGCATCCCAACTGATCTCTTGTAACTCCCGCACTTTTTCAACGCAGAACCTTCCAACAACACAGGTCCATAAGTTCCATCATTATTTTTTTATTCTAAACTCCAAGTTTTGCTGTTGTACCAATCAGTTCAATAGCCTTTTGAGGATCTTTTTATCCCCTGCAAGCTCCACTATCAATTTATCATTTCCACTAAGCTGAATAACAGGTTCAGCAACTCCAATACTATTTCACCTGTCTTTCAATAATATTTCTAACCTTACTCATTGTATCAGCCTCTATTTTCCCTGTGCCTGTAATACAACTGATGTTCCACCACGTAAATCAAGTCCCAGTTTTACTTTATTAAAAGTACAAAATAAGAGCTGGAACAAAAATTACTAAAAGTAACCAAATATAATGTGATTTTTATTTTGCATTTTTTTCATCCTTTCTTTTTTTGTTTTATTTAAATATCTATTCTTAAGGCAATGTGTCGAGATATTTTTGCAAAAATTATTGACGCTGCAACCATATCTACAACTTTCTACGTTCTTTCCATTCTTTTTAGAATAGTTTTAGATAATGCTCAGCCTCTGTTGTTGTGTAACGCTCATCTACAAAGATAATCTGAATATTTGAAATACTCTTTTTCAATTCTTCCACAAATTCCTCCACTTTTTCCACCTGACGTTTTTCGTGCCATCAAGACTTTTTGGCATTCCACTACAACTTTTTGTACCTTCATCATCTAATATTTCCTTTATTCTTTCAACAGGATTTGTCTTTGTTCTGTCAATTACTTCGAGCAGTTGCTAAAATTCCCAAAGGATCACATTTTGCAACTCAATTCTGACATCTCCCACATCTAATCCAATAAATTTTTCATTTTTATTTCTCATTTCTTAAACAATTTACCATTTTATAAACTTAATAAAAATTATATATAAATTTAAGTTTTACTTAATCAAATATAATTTTTAGATTGTTTTTGAAAGGGGAGTTACCCTGACTTAATAATATCTACTTTAGTAAAAATCTAAACCTGTATATCTAAAAAGTAAATCTATTATAATTTTTCAGTTACAAATTCAAATGCTTTTTCAACAGCTTCTTTTTACAGCACTTCCATTTTTTTCCACCAGCCTGTGCAAAGTCAGGACGTCCTCCACCATTTCCGCCAGCAACTTGAGCCACAACTTTTACTATTTCTCCAGCTTTCGCTTTGAAATCAAGTCTTTTGTAACTCCAACTACAAAAACTGCCTTTCCATTGTTATTTGTTCCCAAAATAACGATTCCAGACTGCATTTTTCTTTTCCTCTGTCTACAATCTCTTTTAGCTCATCAACATTTTTTTATCAACAAATGATCTTTTTAACACTTTTACACCATTTACTGTTTCCACATTTTCAAGCATTTCATTGATTTCATATTTTTACCAGTTTTGTCTGCATTTCTTCATGCACTTTTACTGCTGCTCTCATATCTCCAATATATTTTTCGATAATATCGACAACATCATCTGTTCTAAAAATATCAGATATTTCCTTTATTTTTCTTCAAGCCTGTTTACGTAATTTAAACTCTTTGTGTCCTGTTGTGGCTGTAATTCTACGTGTTCCAGATAGCAATTCCGCTTTCAGACTCGATATTGAATAATCCGATTTCTCAGTCGATTTAACGTGTTTCCTCCACAAAGCTCAATAGAATACCCATCAATTTCCACAACACGGACTACATCTCCATATTTATCTGAAAATAACGCCATCGCCCCTCTTGCCTTTTTGCATCTTCAATATTTTCATAATTAATTTTTACCTGTAAGTTCGAGTAAAATAATGTCATTTACACCTTTTCAATCTTTTTCAATCATTTCTGGACTGATTGCTTCCTTAATGTGAAAAAGTCAAACCTGTAATTTTCATCATCCACAAGCGATCCAGACTGTTCAACGTGTGTTCCTAGCTTTTCTCTTAAAAACTTTGTGTAAATATATGTAGCTGCATGATTTCTCTGAATGTCTTTTCTACGATCCACATCAATTTGCATTTTTACTTCCACACCTACCGTTGAGCAATTCCTCTTATGATTTCAACCTGATGAATAAAGACATCGTGTTTTTAACCACATTTACAACTCTTTTCCTTCAAATTCTCCAGAAGTGATAATTCCTGTATCAGCAACTTGCCCTCCAGATTCAGCATAAAACGGAGTTTTATCAAAAATCATCTCATATCCTGAAATTCCTTCACTTTTGGCAATATGTAAAGTTTACTTTTTCTTCATAGTTTTGCAAATATCCAGTAAATTCTGTTTTTCCGTACTTTTCAAAAACTCATCTATAAATTCATCTTTTTATCATATCAGAAATTGTCGTTCTGCTGTCCTTTGAACGTTGTATCTGCTCTGCCAGCTTTTTCTCAAACTCTTCTTCCGACGCTTCAAATCCTTGATTTTCTAAAGATTAATTTTGTAAGTTCAAACGGAATCCAAAAGTGTCAGTACAGCTTGAAAGTCAGTTCAGCTGGTAATTCCTTCTGGTTTGCCCTTTTTAATTTCTGAATTTCCTCTTCCAACATTTCAGTTCCCATTTTTAAAGTTGTTTTACCGATCTTTCTTCTTCCCAGTCTTATAACTTTTTCAATATATTCCTGTTTTTCAGCTAATTCCGGATATGTCTTCATTCATTGTTTCTACAACATCAGGCACTAATTTGTAAAAGAAATATATCCTCTTTTTCAAAAACCTTCTGTTTTGCAGCACTTCCAGCCCAAAGGCACGTCTTTATAATTTTTCTTAAAATATATCCACGCCCTTCATTTGACGGCAACACTCCATCACCAATCAAAAATACTGAGGTACAACATGATCAGCAATAATTCTTATAGCTTCATCACTGTCATTCCCTTGAATGTCCAACACATTTTTATTCCTTTTATAATATTTGTAAATAAATCAGTATCAAAGTTGTTATTCTTGTTTTGCACAACCGAAGCAATTCTTTCAAGCCCTGCCCCTGTGTCAATATTCTTTTCTGGAAGTGGCACAAGTGAACCGTCTTCAAGTCTATTCCATTCAGTAAATACCAGATTCCAGATTTCTAAAAATCTATCTCCGTCATCTCCTGGCTCTGTCAACTTCATCTCATTTGTTTTCCCATATTTTGAGTATCGTAATAAATCTCCTCTAAGGTCCGCAAGATCCCAGGTCCTGCTGCACAGTTATCCTCTTCTCCAAAGCCTAACAATTCTTTCTGCTGGCACTCAATTTCCTTGTTCCAAATTTCATAGCCTCATCATCTGTTTTATACACAGACACCCAGCCTATCCTCTTCCGGTTTCAATACTTTCGTTATATATTCCCAAGACCATTCAATAGCTTTTTAAAATAATCTCAAATGAAAAATTGCCTAACATTTCCAAAAACGTATGATGTCTAGGTGTTCTTCCTACATTTTTCCAAGTCATTAGTCCTAATACATTTCTGATAAGTAGTAATCCTGTCAAACAGTCTCCTTTTCCCCCAAGAAAAACGGTTTAAACAGCATAATTCCGCCACAGTCAACAATAAACTCTTATCATCTGGTATAAGCTGATGCACTTTCAAAATGTTTATCTTTCGATTTAAAAATCTACAAAACTTTTTCTTATTTCATTTCCTGTCATTATTTGTTTGAGATTGTTGAAACAATCCACTGCCTTTCCTATTGTATCTTTATTTTATTATTGTAAATTATTATTTTCAACCAATATTGCTTTATTATTAATCAATTTCAAATCAATTTATCTTTTATAATTCAACGTGTTTCTCGAAACTTACAAAAGGCTCTTCCTCAAAAATGAGGAACTATGCAAGCTCTAGATTTAATCCTGCATAATCATCTAATTCTGTTGCCACTGTCTTATCATCGTCAGTGCAGAAGCATACTCTATATCAGGAGTCACTATTACTGAACCTGCTGATTCTCCATATATAGCAGTCCATTTCTATTCTTCCTTTAAATAAGATGTTGAAATCTTTTAATTCTTGCAATAAATAGAAAGTATTTCCACCAGAAATAAAACTACTTTTTCGCTTCTGATAATTTCTCTTTTTGCAGTCTTTTCTGAAAAATAGAAACATCAAAATTCTCCACTTCATAATCAAAATCTTCAAATGCCTTTTGAGTAAGATGTATGTATTTTTATATTCGTCTACATTAGTTGCTGTGGGAATAAATAGTATTTTTACTTTCAGCATTTTTATCCAAAAATTTTTTACAAGTTCTATACTTTCATATAAAGACGATGTTAAAATCATATTTTTCAAAAATCATCCTCTCTAATCAAGTTTGAAGTTATCCCCTAGATACACTTTCTTCTAGCTGTTTCATCACTTGCAATCTGTTGTCCTGTTCCTGCAATCAGAATTGTACCTTCTGCCATTATGTAGGCTCTTTCGGTGATTCTCAATGTTTCACACTGTTACGATCGGTAATCAATCCCAGCCCCCTGTTCCTTTAACTGCTGCATTATTTCATGAATATCCTCAACCGCAATCGGATCTCACTCCCGCAAAAAGCCATCCAGCAGTATGAAGTCTGGATTTGTAGAAATAGTTCTAGCAATCTCCACACGTCTACGTTCCCTCCAGAAAGTGCATATCCCAAACTTTTTGCCTACATGACAATTTAAATTCCTCAATCAAATTCTGCATTGTGGCAATTCTTTCTTTTTCTTAACTCTCGCTATTTCCAAAACTGACACAATATTTTCTTCCACAGTCAAATTCCTAAAAACAGATAGCTTCCTATGGCAAACTAACCAAGCCCAAGCTCAGCTCTCTTATACAGAGTAAATTTGTAATTCCTCCATTGTACATAACTCTTCCATAATTTGGTCTTACAATCCCTGTGATCATATAAAAAGGTAGTCGTCTTTCCCGCTCCATTTGGTCCAAGAAGTTCCATAACTCACCTTTTTCCATGACAGACTCACACTTTTTACAACTTCCTTTTTTATATCTTTTTCAAGCTATCAGCCTCTATACTAATTTTCCTAGCCTTTTTTCTCCCATTTAAATAAAAATTAACTAGAGAACCCTCTAGAATCATTGTACAATTTTATAATATTCCAAAATTAGAAACTCTAAATTTGTGTTACTTTTTAGATTTTTGGATTTTGTAAATTAGCAAAAATTACGATAAAATCAATCTTCTCATTATTTCTAATTTTGATTTGTTATTTTATTTAAAGATTTTATTATTATGCTTTAATACTCCAAAAATTAAATCAGCAATTATAATTCTAATATTTCTATCTAAAAATAATTTTACTATATTATAAATCATTTTTACTCTCTCTTTCTAAATTTTGACAGAGATGTATTGGATAACTCAGATGTAACACTTTAAAACCTATTGAAAAATAGTAAAATAATACACTAATATCTCTCACAAAATTAGAAAATGCTCATTCTTGCTATGCTAAATATAACACAACTTCACAAAAAGTCACTACAAACTTCAGCTAGATGATAAATTCGCGTTTATAAACAGATTTAAAACAAACCATGAAAATAAAACTTCTGACACTGATTCATAATTTACCAAAACTTACAAAGCTGGAAAGTATAAATATAAAAGTATATTTTCTCCTATGAACATGCCACAAATAAAAATGGACTAATAAAGTGGCTTATATCAAAAAGGAAGCGCATAAATTAAACAGAGAAGGAAATATACTTGAATACAAAAACTTTCCAGATGAAATGAAAAACAATATCGAATTACCATTGCTACTCAAACTCATTTAAATAGCGAATTTATTACAAAATAAAAACAAAAATAGTAAAAAGCTGATATTAAACAAAAATAATCCAATACTAAATCCATTATAAAATATAGAAACTATGTTAAGGATAAAAAGTTTTAATTCTTTACTAACAATAATATGTAATTCAAAATTTATTAAACATTCGCTATTTAAACGAGAAATAGTATAAAAATACAATGGAACATTAAAATATATTTAAAGATAATAAATAATAAGAAAGCACAAAGAAATTTAAGACTAAATTTGTTAATTAAAATTAAAAATAACTAACTGTAAGTGATATGCTATGAAGTGAAATTACAGGAAAGAAAATATGGCGTCCCTCGTTGGACTTTCGAACCAACGACCCTCTGATTAACAGTCAGGATGCTCTAACCGGCTGAGCTACGGAGACACGCAAAGAAAAAGTTTGAGCAACTACCTATTTTCCCGGGACGAATCCAAGTATCTTGAGGCGTAAACAGACTTAACTGCCGGGTTCGAAAATGTAACCGGGTGTATCCTGCTGCTAACATCACCAAACTTCAAAAATTAAATTGTCAAATTAAGACAATGAGAAATAAATAGTAGTAGTAAAAGATTAACTTAAAAGCAGATGTAATATTAGTACAGTCAGCTGAATGCATTGCTGCACTTACACCTCTGGTATATCAACCATGTGTTCTCCATGGATACTGCGAATACTCATCTCAAAGACGGCTTCTCGCTTAGATGCTTTCAGCGATTATCCGTTCCAGACGTGACTACTCAGCCATGCCACTGGCGTGACAACTGGTACATCGAGGTCTGTCCAACCCGGTCCTCTCGTACTAAGGTCGAGATCTTTACAGTATTCAGCGCCTGCAGTGGATAGGGATGAACTGTCTCACGACGTTCTGAACCCAGCTCGCGTGCCTCTCACTGGGCGAACAGCCCAACCCTTGGGACCTTCTCCAGCCCAGGATGAGACGAGCCGACATCGAGTATGCCAGACACCTGTCGATATGGACTCTTGGGAGTATCAGCCTGTTATCCCCGGGGTAGCTTTTATCCGTTGAGCGACGGTCCTTCCATACTGAACCGCCGGATCACTAACTCCTACTTTCGTACCTGCTCGACCCGTCAGTCTTGCAGTCAAGCTCCCCTTATGCATTTTGCACTCTTAGGCTGATTTCCATCCAGCCTGAGGGAACCTTTGAACGCCTCCGTTACTCTTTTGAGCGACCGCCCCAGTCAAACTGCCCATCTAGCACTGTCTCCGTTACCAGATTAGAATTTCAACGGCATATGGTTGGTATTCCAACGACGACTCAGATTAAAACTGACGCCTTAACTTTCACAGTCTCCCAACTATCCTATACACACAGCCAAAACCCAATGCCAAACTACAGTAAAAAGCTCCACGGGGTCTTTCCGTCCACTGCAGGTGAGTCAGTATCTTCACCGACATTACAACTCTCACCAGGTCTCCAGCCAAGACAGCTCCCAAATCATTTCACCATTCGTGCAGGTTCGGAACTTACCCGACAAGAAATTTCCTACTGTAGGACCGTTATGAGTTGACAGTGCCGTTCACCGGGGCTTTCAAATCGGAGCTCTCACTCCTCCTCTTAACCTTCCGGCACTGGGCAGGTGTCAGCCCATATCGTCGCCTTTCAGCTTAGCATAGACCTGTGTTTTTGGTAAACAGTTGCTTGGGACTCTTCACTGCAGTATATTTTTCCCTAGAGGTGTTTCTCCTTTCAGGTATATCAGGCACCCTTCTCCCGAAGTTGAGCTATTTGCAGAGTTCATCGCTAGAGTTATCCTGTCAGTATGAGTTTCTCACTCTGTCCACCTGTGTCTAGTTTAGTACAGGCACTATTTTTCATCGATAGAAGTCTTGGCAGTGTAGGATCTGTAACTTATGCTAATGCACTTACCCATCAGGTCTCACATTTAGACACGCGGATTTACCTGCGTGTCCATGCTACATCCTTAGAAAGACTATTCCGTCAGTCTTCTCACATACCTTCCTGCGTCACTCCGTCTCTCAAGCGATAATAGTGGTACAGGAATATTAACCTGTTTTCCATTCGCCATCACATTTTTGCTTATGCTTGGGTCGACTTCCCCAGGGCGGACAGACCTTCCCCTGGAAACCTTGGACTTCCGGTAGGCGGGATTCTCGCCCGCCTTCTCCTCTCATTCCTGCATTCTCACTGCTGATGCCTCCAGAAAGCCTTACAGCTTACCTTCGACAGTACTACAGAACGCTCTCCTACCAGGCGTGAAAACACGCCTCCGCAGCTTCGGTTTATGTCTTAGCCCCGTTACATCTTCGGCGCAGATACTCTCGACCAGTGAGCTGTTACGCACTCTTTCAAGGTATGGCTGCTTCTAAGCAACCTCCTGGTTGTCTGTGAATATCCACCTCCTTTTCCCGCTAGACATACTGAGGGCGCCCTAGCTGGCGGTCTGGGCTGTTCCCTCTCGTCCATGGACCTTGTCATCCATGGACTCACTCTGACGATTAGTATATGGTATTCGAAGTTTGCATTTGTTCGGTAAGTACGCCCCTAGATCATACAGGCTCTACCCCCATATCTTAACATCAAGGCTGCACCTACATGCATTTTCGGAAGACAGGCTGTCTCTGGTTCGATTGGCTTTTCACCCCTAGACCTATCTCATCTCCCAACTTTTCAACGGCGGTGAGTTCGGACCTCCACTGAGTCTTACCTCAACTTCAGCCTGGACAGTAGCCTAGATCACTGGGTTTCGCGTCTATGACCAGCGACTTAACGCCCTAATAAGACTCGGTTTCCCTTCGGCTCACTTTTATTAACCTTGCCACTGATCATAACTCGCAGGGATGATTAACCAAAAATCCACGCAGTCACACGTAAAGTGCTCCTACCGTTTGTAGCACGGTTTCACATTCTATTTCACTCCCTTGCTCGGGTTCTTTTTCACCTTTCCTCACGGTACTCTTCACTATCGGTCAACAACAGTATTTAGCCTTACGTGACATGGTCCACGCTGATTCACGCCAGATTCCTCGTGCCTGACGCTTCTCGGGTGCTTCCAGTTGTTATATATATTTTATGTTCTGCAGGACATCACCTTCTTTGGTTCAGCTTCCCAACTGATTCTGCCCATACATATAACTTAAACATTATGACAATCCGTTAATGGAAGTCCCACAACCCCGTGTCAGCAATGCTGTCCGCTTGACACTGACACGGTTTGAAAGCTATCCCGTTCGCTCGCCGCTCGCAGAGATCGTTTTACTTTCTTTTCCTCCCGTTAGCTTAGATGTTTCGGTTCACGGGCTTACCGTTTTCACGCATATCCTCCAGACAGTGCAGGTTTTCCCATTCAAATCCGGGGATTAACGATTATGTGCATCTGTCCCGGCTTATCGCAGCTTATCACGTCCTTCATCGGCTGTTGTTGCCTAGAGCATCCTCCGTATGCCCTTATTAGCTTTTTCTCCAGAATAACTTTTTACTCTAGTTTGTGCAATCTTTTACCTACTATTCATTTCCCATTGTCCTAAACATAATTTGGTGGAGATAAGCGGGTTCGAACCATGACCTCTGCCTTGCAAGGGCAGCGCTCTCCCAGCTAGAGCTATATCCCCAAGACTTTATAATATGGTAGGCATGGCTGGACTCGAACCAGCGACCTGCGTTATCAGCACAGTGCTCTAACCACCTGAGACTCACGCCCAAAAGACATAGAAGAAGCAGTGTTTGTTACTCCTTAGAAAGAGTGATCCATCCGCACCTTCCGGTACGGATACCTTGTTACGACTTCACCCAATCACTATCCACACTGGCGCCTTCCTCCTTGCAGTTGGACCGGCGGCTTCGGGTACAAACAACTCTCGTGGTGTGACGGGCGGTGTGTACAAGACCCGAGAACGTATTCACCGCAGCATTGCTGATCTGCGATTACTAGCGATTCCGGCTTCATGAAGTCGAGTTGCAGACTTCAATCCGAACTTGGACCGGCTTTAAAGATTGGCTAAACGTTACCGTTTTGCAGCTCTTTGTACCGGCCATTGTAGCACGTGTGTAGCCCAGATCATAGGGGCATGATGACTTGACGTCATCCCCACCTTCCTCCTGCTCTTCGCGAGGCGGTCTCGCTAGAGTCCCCAACTTAATGATGGCAACTAGCGATAGGGGTTGCGCTCGTTGCGGGACTTAACCCAACATCTCACGACACGAGCTGTCGACGGCCGTAACCACCTGTCTCCACGTTCCCGAAGGCACTGCCTATTCTCGTAGGCATACGTGGGATGTCAAGATCTGGTAAGGTTCCTCGCGTTGCGTCGAATTAAACCACATGCTCCACCGCTTGTGCGGGTCCCCGTCAATTCCTTTGAGTTTCAGCCTTGCGGCCGTACTCCCCAGGCGGATTACTTATCGCATTAGCTTCGGCACGGACACTCTTCATGCCCACACCCGGTAATCATCGTTTACGGCTGGGACTACCAGGGGTATCTAATCCTGTTTGCTCCCCCAGCTTTTCGCACTTCAGCGTCGGTTACCGTCCAGTGAACTATCTTCATCATCGGCATTCCTGCACATATCTGCGAATTTCACCTCTACTCGTGCGGTTCCGTCCACCTCTCAGCACTCTGGCCAAAACAGTTTCCAGGGCAGGCTTGCGGTTAAGCCGCAAGTTTTCACCCCAGACTTGTCTGGTACCGCCTGAGATGCCCTTTCATGCCCAATAATTCCGGATAACGCTTGCGACATACGTATTACCGCGGCTGCTGGCACGTATTTGTGCGTCGCTTCTTCTGCGATGTAGTCACTTTCTTCTTCCCTGCTGAAAGCGCTTTTACAATCGAAAAGCCTTCTTCGTGCACACGAATTGCTGGATCAGGGGTTGCCCCATTGTCCAATATTCCCCCTGCTGCCTCCCGTAGGAGTAAGGTATATCTCAGTCCCTGTGGTAGTTCACCCTCTCAGGTGAGCTACCTATCATCGCCTTGGTGAGCCGTTACCTCACCAACAAGCTAATAGGACGCAAAGCTCTCCTGCTATCACTTTTTCATTGCCGGGCACATGCGTGCTGGCAATTGTATCGAGTATTATCAGTCGTTTCCGTCTGTTATCCCTGTCTGCAAGGGCAAGTTCTTTACGCGTTACTCACCCGTCCGCCTTGGCTTGGCTGTGCAAGCACAGATTCGCCAAAGACTTGCATGTGTTAAGCATTCTGTCAGCGTTCATCCTGAGCCAGGATCAAACTCTTCATTCAATATATTTTACATATATTTAATTTCACCTTTTATCTTGACGAGAATCTTATCTTATAGACAAGAGTTCTTGACATTAATATTTATCTTTTACACTTATTGCTTCTTCTATTCTTATATCATTGTCCTTTGATACCTTTTGTATCGACAAGACATATATTATCATAATTAAATTGTTGTCAACTACTTTTTCAATTTTTCTTGTTTTAAGTTTTTCAATCTTAAAAGCCTAACAAAACCTTTTTAAAAATTGTGTTTTAGAGTGGTTTTGTTTTCTTATAGCTGTGTCTGAAAACTTAAAATCTATGTTATTTTTAATGTTTTTGATTTTATAAATTATACAAATCACCATAAAATCCGTGTTTATTATTTTCAGATTTTTGGAAAAATTTGTTAAAAATACATCATTTGGAGAATTTTCAGACACGCGCTAAAACAATTTATTTTGGTTTTTAAATAATTATTTATGATATCTATACTTTTTATATAGTTTTTCAGTCAAGCTGATACTATCTTTATAAGATAATTTTCATAAATTTTTGATTATCAATAAGGATTGCAATATATTATCAAATTTAGACATTTATTATAGTTATTTGTTGTATTTTTGAATATTTGATTCCTTTTCATGTATATTAACACATCGAAATTAGTATGTTTGACAAAATCTTCTATTACTGGATACTTTTTCTTCGTTTTTGAATTATTGAAAAAGTCTGCAAAGAATAGAAATCCGTATCTATGAATATTAATTTATCAGCGTTTTTATGGATTTTTAGGATTCTTCTATTATGTTCATAAGCTATATTATCTGTAATCATCATATTGTAAATTTTTCTATCTTATTTTTGTAATTCCTCTTTTTACATATTCTTTTTGTATTCTTTTTACATAGGTTGTATTGTAATAATTTGCTAATTTATGAGTCAAATTAGTTTTTCCTGAATGTTCAGAGCCAATTGTTACTACTTTTTAGGGACAAAAATTCTCTTACATATTTTTGGGATAAAGAACCAATTCTCATAGGGATTTTTCTTATTTCTGTTGCACTGATGTGAAAGTTATTTCTTTTTACATCTATTACTTTTTATTTCTAAATTTTTATTAAAAAGTTTTTCAAAATTTGGTAATGTTAAGAAATTATCTTTATAATTTTGTATATCTTGAGTTTCATTTGTAAAAATTATATCAATTTTTATATTATTTGTTAAAAGAATTTCCTGCACTCGTTCGCTCCATAGTTTCCAGCCGTTTGGATAAAATGGAATTCCGTCTTCTGCCATATGTATGACTTTTTATATTTTTGATGTTTGAAAGTTTTTTTCCACAAATCTGATTCTGTCTTTTTATAGTTGTCATCTTTTTCATTTTGATTCTTCAAAAGTTTTTATCCCTTTCATTGTCACTACAGACAAAAATGTATAGATTATCTACAAAACCACTGGCTCTTTGAATAAAATCTACATGTCCCATATGAAGAGGGTAAAATTTCCCAAATATTATTCCATTTTTGACATTCTTTGCTCCTGTCTGTTTTTGTTTATTTATTATTCTTCAACTAAATTTTTAAATTTTTAATATTATTACTTTCTCTTCAAATTTTTACATTTGAGATTTCTGTAAATCTTTTACTTATTTTTATTTGAAGTTGTATGATTTCTTTTACATCCTTTGAAACTTTTTCGATATTTTTGCAAATTATCCAACGAGTGCGGTATCTTGTAAATTCGAGGTTCAATTTTTCCAGTTCTTGCTGAATTATATTGGCATATTTATCTCTTTCTAAATTTATCATCATAACCTGAATTACAGTCAATACTGATATTAATGTTGTAGGGTGAGGCAATTCGTACATTTTTCTTGTAGGCTGTTCAATAATGTCTGTGTGATAGGCATTTATTTCTGCAAGTGCTTCTACTGGCAAAAACATTATTGACTTGTTCGCTTGTTTTCATTTTTATAATATATTTTTGAAGAAATTGTATCTATGTGCTTTTTTTCAAATCATTTGAAAAATCTTTTTAGCATTTTTCTCTTTTCAGGTTGCGATAATTCACTACTGTACATTTCTTCTATAATTTTCTAATGGAAATTTTGAGTCAATTACAATATTTCGAGAGGTTCTAGAGTAAAAATGATGGAATCAGCTGATTGTTCCATTTGAAAGTTTGTACTGCTTTTTGATAAAGTTTGTCATCCAAAACTGAAGATAAAAATTTGGTAAAGCTGACTTCTCCAAAAATTCCACGGCTTTTTATCTGTTAAAATATCCTGAGAGAAACAACATTGCTTGATAATGTTTCAATTTTTCTGAGGCTTCATCAATTTTTCCCAATCTTTCCAGTGCATTTCCAAAAGTTTTTCGTTGTTTCTTTCGAGCCTTTTGATAACCTTTTTCTTCCACTTTCATATTCATTGATCAAGTCTATTTTTCAACTTTTTGACTTAATTTTTCAAAAATTCTCATTTAAATTTTTGAGTAAGACCATCCTTAAACTCATTTTATATTTTTTTGGTCAAATCCTGATTATTCTCATTTAATCTAACTGATAACTTTTTGAATGTTGTTGATTCATATTTGAAGTTAAGAGTTGATTATTTTTCTGTATTATTTTAAATAGCAACTGATTATTTTTCATTCATTGTACTACTTAAATTTTTGTCCAAGTCCATTAAATTTTCAAAGTAGTTTTTCATTATTTTCAGATAAAATTGTCCCTAAATTGCCTATTCCTTCCAATAAATTATTTTTTGTGTTTAAATTTATGCTTTTTCAATTTCGTCAAATATTCTCTTCAAAATTTTGTTTATTATTTTTCATTAAGCTGACTTAATAGCTCTTTTTCCCTTTTTCATTATATTAATGAAACTAATTGTAGCTATAATTGTAATAATATTAACTATTGCAATATTATTATTATTAATCCCATTTATAATGTTCTCCTTTTAATTTGAAATTTAAAGAACTTCCAACTTCCATCTTCATATTTTGCTTTTTCCGTTACTTTCAAAATGTTCATAATTTATTTTACATCTTCTGTTTCACTTTCATCTATCTGATTTTGAATCTCTTCTTCATTTTCATTAGCTTTCTCATCATTTTGAAATATTTCTTCAGGCTCATTTTCATAAAAATTTTCTTTAGTTCCTTATCTTTTTAGAAATTTGAAAATCTGTTGTCAAATCATCAGATTTTTCTATGTTTCTCAAGTTTTTGAAAAATCTCAACTTTTATCTTCCGTTTCTTCAAAGTTAATTCCTTTTTAGACATTTCAGCTTCTGTATCAGATTCTTCAATTTTTCATTGCCAGTTTTTCTCTTATTTTTCAAGAATGCTTTTGATCTTCTTCATTTAAATTATCAAAAATATCTTCATAATACTCTATATTTTTAGTATCAAATTTTCATATATTCTCTGATTGTTTATAGATTCAGGACTGTAAGCAACCTGATATTGACTGTCAGAATTTTTATCATAAAATACTTCATTGATAAATCCCATTTTCGAGATCTGATAAAAATCTCTTTTTACAAAAATACTTCCATTCCAGTCTGTCTGTCAATTCTTGATATGTAAACGCTTCTTTTTCAACAAAATTTTTAATAATTAATGATAAAAATCAAAAGCTCAGCTTCTCTTTTAACTTTTATCGGCATTTCAATTTTTCATTGTATAAAAATTCATCTGATGTCTGTATTGAAAACACTTCACTGTGCTCCCAGTAAAATTGTTACCCAGACATATTGAACCCAAATTAAAAATAGGAATTAATGCTGAACTTCCATAAATTATATTGTATTTTTGTAATAGAGGACTGAAACAGCAAAAAAGTAATTTCCATCCAAAAAGTTAGAACTGTCGTTACAACTCCAGCAAAAAACAACGAAACAATTTTGACATTGATGTTTTGGAATAATGTAAAAATAAATAACTGAACAAAATAATATACATGTAGTGCAAAAGTCAAACAACCAAATTTATTAAAATTGGATTATTTGGAAAAATTTCTTATAACTTCATCGGCAACAAATGAATTTAATGTTGACAATAATACAAAAATATTGGTCCTAAAAATATAATTACCCAGCATAGTCAATAACTCTTCTGTCATTGATCTATTTATTTCCAAATTTTATTGAATAGATTTTCCAGCATTATCAAAACTTTTACTGAATAAATCACGATATAATAATTCCACACTTGTTAGTATGCTTTTCTGTGAATATAATCTTTTGAGCCACATCATGATTGCTAGTTCATTATTTTCCTCGTAGCTGATTCATTTCTGTATAAACAGCTTGTCGGTCAAATCCCTGTAATTCCCAGAATAAGTGCAACGACTGAAATATTATAGAGAATATATATCGAAAATCGCAAGTATCTGTGTTTCTCCATCTCGATAATTTCTATAAATTAAATATTATTCGCTTCCATTTCATCTATTCTATACTTCTTCTTTTTCTTTCATAAATTTTCTCCATTTTCTTTTATTATTTTTATTTTATTAAATGTTTCTATGCATACCCTGTGTGTGTAAATTATAAACTAAAATACATTTTATTTTTAGATTATTTAATCAAATACACGAATTTATCCGAAAATTAAAATATTCCCTTTCTTCCAAGATTTCATAATCTGTTCATCATAGTTTTCGATTTTGAGCACCTTCAGCCAAAACATCTTTCCAATTTACGGTTTGTAACTGGATGTTTAGGAGCCGAAATACACATGAATCTCATGGCTGCATAGACTTTTCATAAAGTCTCAATTTCTTTGCAATCTCGTTATTTACGAAAGTTTTGATCCATTTCAACCAGTGGTCTAAATACGGCAGCTTTTCGGCAGAGACTGTTCGTGCATATAAGCCCGCCCATCGTGTGGCAAACTCGCATCCTGGAACTTTCTCCTGTAATTAAAACTGATGCACTGCGTGCGGATAATCTCGGCTAGACGCATCATAGCTCGTCGTGTCAAAATTGTGGCTAAATCTGTCTGACAGATATCGCTTCCTGATTTTGGTATATTTATTACAGATAAAGTCGTCAATCACCCAACGCCATAAAAGGTAGTCTTAAATATCTGTTAATTCTTTTACTTTTCCAAACCTGGTATATCTGTAAACTTGGAAAACAGTGGACAAGTGACAAAATCTCCTGCTCTTTTTGCCATCATAAAGGACGCAGCTGGACTCTCTATTCCACCTGATAAAAAGGACAAGTCGCTTTTCCTGTTGAACAAGCGGTAATCACTCCATAAGTTTTTATTCTGTCCGTATAAATGTAAACATCTAATATCCACATTTATCATAATATCTGGATCTTTCATTTTAACACATGTTCAAACGAGCTGTTTTCACAAGTACACTGACCTCCTAATTCACGGGCACCAGTCCATGGATTTTCTCAAATCCCTTGTTACTTCTGTGACTAATAAAAGTTCTAGCTCCCTGTTCATAAGCATGATTCGCAAATTCCAATGCCTTTTCCTTAATAATTTCATCTAATCATTTCTTTCAACACTGCAGATTGATTAAGTCCTACAATTCCGAGATACTTTTCTTAGTTTATCAAGTAATTTCATCCAAATTTTCAAATTTATTAAAACATACAATTTCGACAAATCATCAGATAACTGATAATCGATCCTTTTAACACCTTGTTAATCTGTGTTCTCAATTTACTCTCAGATGTCCCCTGTTTTTACCTTTTAACACTGATAATTCCTCCCGCCAGAAAGTCCTGTCGCATTTTAACAACTTTTTCCTCGGTGTAATTACTCATTTCTTCCTTTCATTACAATAAATTATAAATGCCATTTGTATTTCGTTTTCTTATTTTTCACACACTTTCCTTCACTAACTTTCCTAACTCGCCAATCGCTTTTTGTTGTATTATCCTTTGAGAAAAGCTGGATCTTATCGCTCCATCCAGTTCTGACTGGTTAAGTCCCTAACTTCAGTATTCTGCTGTTTCCCCTCGATGAGCAAGCTGAGCCTGTAGCAAAACATACATTTGATACATTCCTATGTGTCAACACTTCACCTTTTGTTCTAGTTTAAACGATACATTCCAGTGCTATGGGCTGGATTTTCAGGATCAGAGGAAGAATTAAACTTAATATCTTCAATTCTTCAGGAAGATTTTATTTGCTAACATTTCTTAACTTTTTGTGAGATGCTCATTTCCTCTTGCTTTGCTAAAAATTTCACAGCTTTTTGCGAGATGCTAGAGTAGTCTCCTTGGCATTGTTCTTTTTGACAGTGTCCATGGCATTTGAACCATAAATCACATTTGTCAGTTTACGCCTTTGTTCACGCCGTAGTTGCGATTCATACGGTGCATAAATTTATGTCCGCTTGTTGTTATCGCATCCACAGGAATTTTATCACATTTCCCATTTGTACATCCTAGTCCTGCACTGAAATCTGTATGGAAATATGTATTCTTATTTTCCTTAATAATCTCAGAAGCCCTATCCTCAAATCTTGAATTGCTGTTTCGCTATTTGCTGCTCAACTGGAAACTATCGCCGTATCTTCTCTACACGTCTCTTTTAGTTCTTCCAAATTCACCGATCATCTTTATCTACATTTAGGTAATCGCGACAGCCATATCTCCTAGCTTGTTGCCCATACTTCGTAAACTGACGGATGCTCTATTTTCGTCGTAATCAGATGTTTTCCTCGTTCGTGAGGTTAGCAGTGATAATTCCTTGCAGGACAGTGTATTCCATCCTCCGCCTCCAGCTGTATTTGCTCGCTTCAACTTTCTGACATAATCAGCTTCTATCTTTTAGCTTTTGATTTTGATAGAATTTTATATGAAATCATGGATATCAGGATTGCATAATTTTTCTTCCATTGTCTGAATCAGCGTATCTATAACCTCTTTACGTGGTTTTGTGCTGAGTTATCAGGTAGATCATTCTTTTCCTCCTTTTCTAATTTTATTGTATTTTTCAAAATTATATAATATATTCCAATGTTTTATTATACTATATTTCGTAATTTATCAAAAAAAAGCAACTCAGAGATAAAAACTATTGAATAACAAAAAGAAAATCAAGAATGAATAACTACCACTTCAAAACGAAAACAACTAAAAAAGTTACCCATACTAATTCTAAAATTATCTAATTTACTGTCCAATATTAGCATCTAAATATATAAATAAAAGCAACTAATAACCATTACCACAATTCTTAAGCTGCCTTAAAACTTTTAACAATTATATAAATTCCAAAACATTACAAACAATACAATAAACTACTGAAAACCAGCAGTCCCACCAAGACTTCAAGAATACCACTAAAACCCAGACTTAACACTGCCCGTTCCACAAAAGCAGCCATAAAACCTAAAACAAAATATTATCTCATAAAAACAAAATTAAAAAGCGAAAAGCAGTCACTATGTCACTAGGCAGACACCACCTTCAAGTAGAGTCCCTTCGAAAATGATTTTAACACGATAACTAAGATTGAAACCAAATTAGAATTAAAATTGCAACATTCCCTTTCCCATAATAACATGCAACTATTTTTTCCGTCAAAATATCAAACAATTATCATAAAACAGAAATCACACAAATGGCATTTATCGCAGCAACCAGTACAGCCCAGCCGCAACATCCCAGCAGTTTTTCAGCTGACGTCTCTCGCAAAATCAAATCAATACAGTGCCTCCTCCAGCATTTATAAGTTCTGTAATTAATACCAAAAGACACAGACAATGAAATTAAATTTCCCTCTACTCATTACACTGCCAAAATTACAATAACAATTGCAGAAATATGTAAACTTCATATGTTTCATTCTATAATACCAGATCATCCCTCAATTGCAAAACCAAAACCATCACGAATACTTCTGTATATATAAACACTGTCTTAACAAACGAAAACATTGATTCTCCCTTTATTATTTTCTCCATCCATCGCCAAAACTTCATCCTTTCATTTTTTATCTTTTATAATTAATTTACTCAAAATCTCTTCTTCCGTTTTATAACAACCTTTCTTGCTCTTCAGTATCAGTCATCCCAATAAATATAACATCCCGTGACACAAAACATAATAAAATTCGCTCATCAGAATGTCCAATTCCTAGATCTTTCACACGCTCGACTGAGATCACAATATCGCCATATTCACTGCTCGAAGCTTTCTCATTATACAAAGGAATTACATACAGTTAAATCTTTGACATTCACAGTTTATTTCTATTTGCTCATTGTTATAATTAATAATGACAAATAACATCCATTTCGTCAAATCTTCCTTGTATTCCTTTAAAAATGTAACCAACAAATTCCTTTATTTTCTTCATCAAAAGAAAATATCAATTTTCACATCATAAGTTATATCAATATCCCAGTATTTCTCCATTTTAATTTTAACTTCATTTTCATCCATTTTAGGATACCTTATTCTTTCGTGATAAACACCTTGTAATGTATTTATAAATGATTGACTACACCTATTTCCTAAAAGTCAGTCCAAGAATCGCTTAGTTGCTTATCGTCCATTTTGATTTTACTAAATATATAAAATTCTCAATTCCCCTGCTTTTGTTTCAATCGTTCTCAGAAGCCTCCACCATCCGCCAACAAAATAATCCCTGATTCCTTCTTTTCCAGGCTCACCTATGTATCTATTGCTTTCACCACTTCTCCTCCATTTTCCAGTGCTTTATAATAAAAATACCAATATTAAGGTTGTTCCAGATGTTCCAGTATCATCCATCTCCTTTGCAATTATATCTTCTTCCCACAATATAGCCACTTTTTACCAGTCAAGATTAAAACACTTAACAACGGTTTCTCTTGCAGCGGTTACTCCACTCTCGCTGATTTTCTACAAAAATCTGACGTTTCATTTTACCAATATCATGATAATATGAGCAATCCTTACCAAATGAGCATTTGCCAATACTCCACCGCTCCTTCAGCCAATATCCCCATTACACATGATGAAAAGTTCCTGGAGCTTTTATAAACGTAATCTTAGCAACTGTTGAAAAATCATGAGTTCCAGCAATTACATTGTTGTTAAAATTTAAAAGAATCTTCAAAATATGGTATACAAGTGACAACATTCAGTCAAACACCTGAAAATACCAAAACACCATCATATAACATCATCAACCCAAAAGCTTGACTGTTAACAAGTCCATAACTAAACGACATCAAATCCTGAAATATCCCAAAAGAAACAATTTACAATATCACCCTGCTGGGCTTGCAGGCTGCAATCACCAACTGAAACTGTATGACTAAAGCAAGTTCTTCCGCGATAAAATAATCATATTTGAAAATGTATTATAATTGCATCGGCTCTTCCTAGATTATAAAATAATCGGAGCATTTGGGTAGATAAATAAATAAAGGTGTTGTTTAAAATAAAATATAAATTGTATTCTGGAAGTAAGCAATACGTAATAACTTCC
>BNJV01000220.1_pt1 | contig 33261 bp, 26 predicted proteins | sample 8540591 | NCBI WGS metagenome assembly BNJV01 (sample SAMD00202457, study PRJDB9452) | human saliva metagenome | host: Homo sapiens | reverse complement strand
AAAGGACGTGTTCCAACCCCAGCAATCCTAATGAGAGATAAAAGAACTTATTGATGTTCTTTTACTGCCCCTGCCTGATCTCTAATTTAAACTTGTTATAATAACTATAAAAAGACCGCCAAAGAATTTGATTGATATAGAAAAATACCATATCTGTAATGCCAAAATTTCACATTGAAAAGATAATATGTCCGTTTGCGCCCAAAGCATTGTCCTCTCGACGAACTGCCCTCAAACAAGAGAAGAATCCAAACTATTATTGACGCCCCATGAACAGAGACGCACTTATACACACTCAAGAATTACTCCGAATCAACAAATGCTTTTGAATGCCCGAAGATTAAAAGTTCACATAAAGAAAAGACAAGAATATTCACAAAATCACTACCGTTGAAGAACGAAATAGACCATTTTACTCTTTTCTTATGGAACGCCGAAGAGACTGAATCTGCTACGTGCTCAACCCCGAAAGAATGCCAAATGAACGTTCGTTATTTAACAAATAGAGAAATGTCCCAGCGAAAGCTACGTTTACAAAGAAAAGCTCCCACAAGAAATTCACCCGCAACAATCCTTTTGCTGAAAGATTAACCATCGTCAGATGATTGTTAAAGACATTCAAAAGATGAATGCCCTATGAGTCAACATCAAAGACAAACCAAAGAGATTGAAGAAGAACAAAATATATTGATGCCAGTTATTCTTATGCTCCAAAAGATAGACCATTCACAAATAATGAAATCAAAGAAATGCAAGAAGATTAGAGAGCTGAAAAGTTCAACCTGAACGCATTGACACTACTAAAGATAGAGAAAAATACAAAGAAACTAACTTCACAAATTGAAAGTTCATGAAAACTTGTATAAAGAACAATTATTTGAAGAACGTACTGGACATAGCACTGTTCTGAATTAGAACCTGTCAATAGTAGGCTTCAACAAAAGTTGTAAATTAGATAATACATACTACATTAATGTTTATGCAAAATGCATAATGGAGAGACATAGTTCAAATAAATTCACATCATGGGGAAATAATTTTATTTAGAGTACAAACACTTAATGGAGATAAGAAACGATTAAGTTCTAGCTCACTAATTGAATTGAGAATGACCTCAGAGAGAGAGCTTATAATTCTCTTCCTAATGTATTTACTGTTGAAGATGATAAAGGTTCTTTATCTAAAGAACCAATCAAATTCCCTAAAATTGTTTTTTGACAGCTCAGACTAAAAAGAAACGAGGTGTAACATATGCCATTTACTAAAAAGCAAAACAACAATTAAAACAATTGTCATTAACTCTGCTAATCAAAAATCGTCTCAACCATTACCTTCGTAAAAAGAAAGGTAAGATTAGAGATGTTAAGAAAGCATTAGTTAATGGAAAACTTTAGCAAAGAGAAAGTTCTCGTAAAGTAGTTGGTGAAACATATCCAGTTTTAACTAACTTACATACGAAAGAAAAATTTTTCTTGGGTTATGTTGATAGCTTTGCTTCAAAAAATATTTAGAAGAAATCTACGGTAAGGGCATTTACACTGCTGAACGTTATAATTATAAAGCTAATCATTATAAATCATACTGGAATGGAGATAATTATGTTCTTGAATACAAAGATGAGCGCTATCAAGTTTATCAAGTAGTATATGCTTATGCTTGTAATTATAAAAACTTATTATGCTACAATAGATTTAGATTTTGACACACCAATTCTTGATGAAGATAACATTGAGAAATATTCTAAATATTTCTTAACGTCATTACCAAATAAAAAGAACAAAAATCAAAAGATGGATTGAAAAATGAAGTACCTTTTTGCTGAATTACAAGAAATTGTGTCTAAAGAATATGATTTATAGGGGGCATGATTAAGGAGACAGAAGGATCTCATGTTCGAGATGAACTAAAAGATTGTAAAAGAGACTCAATTCTGATTCATCTGAAAAAGAACTAGCTGAAAAAACTCTCCTAGTCCAAATCAAAAGACTATGATTATCGAAAAATTTAATTATTGGTAAAAATAAAAAGAATTGCTTGTACAGCAATTCTTTTTGCATGAAATAAGCTCCCAGCTGATTTACTGTAGATGCTGATACATTTATCGAAAGTACAGTTCAGGCTGTTCTAGCGTTTCGCTAGTGACGATATAACGACGTTCAAAATCAGTTTCAGACATGAGTAAAAAGTAATTTTTAACTCTTAAATTTTGTGACTTGGAAATATAAGAATTTTTATTTTTTTGTTGTTATAATCTATATTCTCAAAAATCAATTCATGAAACTAAAAGAAAAGGAGCTGATGCTGAACAGGCTCTTTTCTTATTATCATTAAACAATTAGTGTAAATTTATCTAAATTATCATAAAACAGTTGTTTAAAAATCTTGAACATCTTGACGAGTTATAGGACCGAAGTCTTTTTAAATAGTACTGATGTTGCAATTCTCCATTTTCATTTTTCTTTTTTAAGACTAAAAAAATTTTTGGATGCTCAAATTTGAGCTGAAAATTCATTTAATGATGTTTCGCAATAAGTATTTTCACTTTTGGTCGTATTTTTGAACAATTTAGTTTTTCTTTTGACGATGAAATCAATTTAAAGTATAAATCCTCAAATTCATATTTCAAAGACCTATAGCTTGGGATTTCTTTGTCTGCAAAAATGAAATTATAAACATTTTCCTCATTTAATTTATCTAATGAACCATCGAGACGAGTGTGAAATGATATGATTTGTAATTAGTATTTTCTCAAGTTTTTGAGATTTTATCAAAAATCTACAACGACTCGGGACTCTTTGTAATATGGAAAATAATTCACATGTTGAGCCAAATGGAATTTCTATTGCTGTGCGGGTGATTAAATGTTTCTAGTAGACCCAATATTTTTGTAATGAGATAATATCAAGATATGTTCTCCTTTAATTAAAAATTTATTGAAAACAATTTGTAAATGTTTTCATAGGGGCATATATCAGGCAAAAATAGAAAAAGGAACATTTAATATAAGATTTTTATTTCTATAAAAGACTCTTCTAACTTTAGTACTGGTATTGTAAGTTTGATTTTATGTGAATAGGGCATATAATAAAATCACAAAAACACATTCTGATATTTATAATGAGGCAATTAAGAATAATATAAGGCATAGGGATATTTATTTAATGGTTTTTGGCATAAAGATTTATATAAAAATAGTTATTCTCTTGGCGAGTTGGCAGAATTCTTATCAATGCATCCTAAAAACATTACAAAAGAAAGATAGAGAGGGTGTTATACAATTTGAAAGGATGAGGCAGTAGAAGATTCTTAACAAGAAAAGGAGCTACAAAATTGGCTAGAAGAAAATAATTTGTTTTTGATGATTCTAGAGCATGAAACATGACATAATTTGGCGGTCAGTATCTGAGTCCCTAAAAGCAAAAACAGGCTGGTGAATTAGAGCAACAAGTAGAAGTTATCTTGAAACAAAATCACAATTTACAAAATCCTATCATTTTAAAGGAAGTTGGACCTGGATTGAATGAGCAAAGACAAAATTACAACAATTACGTTTACAAATGGTATTAAATAATGAAAGTCAATAAAAATCTACATAGACCTATAAAAGATATATTGGACAGATTTGGATTTGGGGCATTTAAAAATATATATTTGAAGAAATTGGAGTTGAAATAGCAGAACTCTTTATGAGTGCAATTACGAAAAATCTAACAGAAAAAAAGAAAAACAGAAATCAATGAGAAAAAAAGAAAAGATGAAATTGAAAAAGCAAATTCGGAGCTGTAATAAGGACTCACAAAAATTAGAATATATCCAAATAAGCATAATCAAGAGTTTTTCAAAAATATTATGAGCATCAACGGTCAGTATGGAACAGAGCAATAGATGAAAAGAAACGCTCAATATAAAAATCTATAAAAGAAATGAGAGCTACTGGATTATTTGGTCAAAAAGAACTAAATAAAATTATTTTTCCCTATAACAAGAATTTGAGAAAAATGGAAAAAAATTTGATTGGGAAGATAATTTCTATTGTAGAAAGTAAGGAGATTCAATTTGATAATTTATGTCTGAACTGGAATAGATATTTCGAAACTCAAATATGCCCAACCACAAAAACCAAAAATATAAAAAGAAAAAAAGATGTTGACTCTCATAAAACACTTTCTTTAAGAAACGTGAGAATAAAAGGTAAATGCACTTTATTACCAAAATCCTATAAATCAAAAACCTGAATATAGATTTACTAAAAATCAAAAATGTTCAAGAATTAAGATTTAATGGAAGAATAACAGATGATTTTACTGTTTCTGTTGAAAATAATAAATGCTATGTTACTATAACTGTTGGTTCACTCTTGAAGAAAAAAACTTGCAATATCTAAACGTCCACAGGTATTGATGTAAATGTTGGTCCTATTGATTATTTGAAAAGTTCGATTCCAAATAAAGAATAGTAAATTTTATTTATTACAAAAATCTTTACTCAATCAATATGATAAGATTAAATATTATTCACAGTAATTTCTAAGAAAAGAAATAAAAATCCAAATTATATTCATGCCAAAGTTCATTATGAAGCGATAACCATCTCGAATAATGCTTATATACTAGTTCTATAATATTCAAGAAGAAAAATTTAAACAATATGCTCAAATACTCTTTTTACAAATTATAATAGGATTGTTATTGAAGATTTAGATGTTAATTCTATGAGAATGAACAAAAGATTATGTAAATCATTACATAGAAATGCTTTCTCGTTTTAAACGAAAGATGATTGCCAGTCTCGAAGGTCACAAATGTAGTCCATATGCCAGATAGATACTTCCCTAGTTCACTCAAACTTGTTCTGAATAAAGTTCATGTTAAGACTGCTGATGAAAAAAATTGTTCTTATGGGCGATAAGTTCACAATGACCATGATACTTATGTTTGTTATAATTGTGGAACTATTCAAGATAGAACAGAAAATGCTATTTTGAATTTAAAACCATTATGGAAAAATAACGTTAATTAAAAATTTTTACCAATTTTATATTACTATGAGCCCTGTTCTAGCTGACACTTGCTCGTTAAATAAGAATGCTTGAACAATCGACCCTCTGTGATCACCATTGCTTTCTTTAGAGAGAATAATTCTTGTTGGAAAGTGCTAGAATACGCACCCGAGGAAAGTTCGAAATATAATAACGCCCTCTTATATAGAGTATTGATTAGTTTTATCTAATTATACTTCAACACATTTTTCCACACCTCAGAACAAAGAATATGTTAGAATTTATGAATTTTATCAGAGAAAATATGAAGTTCAGAGAATGCGCATTTCCTTTGCACAGAAGATGCGTAAAAAGAACTCCGTACGGTCCAACAAAATTTGAAAATATAAAAGCAAAGACAATGCCCCCAATTTCCAAGTTCATTTTTCACTTGATAGAAACAAGGAAAATTTACTCGCCATGAATTTGAAGAACGCTAAGAGCATTTAAATGCTCAAATGATGTAGAGAAAAATGCCATTTATTAGATGCCTTTTGCACCAAATCATAATATCCCGACTATATATAGAGATATATATGTGATTGCTCAAATGCTAGAAAATACCCGGAATAGCCAACAAAATTAACTCGTATAACATGCTGACCCCGCCCTGCATCTCAAGACTGACATGATTGGATATAAAATAAATGGAAAAGATTACATGTCAAATATATTCCCATTTTAAATGCAGAAAATTATGAAAAATGATAATTATAAATATATAGAAATTGTTAATTAAAATAAAAGTTCATCAAAGAAAATTTGATGCCCTTATCTTAATTCATCCAGCGAATGTAAATAATCATGATAGTCATGGCATTATGTGTACCTAGTCCACTCATTACAACATGTCTACTCACATATAACCAATGCTTTTCCTCAGCCTTATCTTCGAACATTACCATCGCCATTTTATGTTCCCGCCCAAATCTTTTGCACATTATTTCATGTCATGTATTGTTCCATATTGTTAACATCGTCAATGAATTTAATTTATTTAGGGAATCTGCTTGTTATCAATAATCTGTCCAACCATCGCTAATGCCATACCAGAATGTAACTAAGATAATCATATCTGCGCCAAGCATTCTAGATGACGAGACATCTAATTTTTCATAGTCTTTAGAGTAAAATATATACGGTTGTAACCACACCTCGCCACCGAGTTCCAGACCTGTAAGTTCTCATTGAGTCGTCCATGTTAAGCACCTTGATTAAGAATTCTTAATGTACACTTCATGTTTTCTAAGTGATAGATAGAGTTCACATTTTCATCTGTAATCTTTATATTCATTTGAAATTGTTTTACCTCAATGATTCCCAGCCACTTTAAATCATTAACAAAATCTTTATAAATTGATTATCAACTGGTGGATTAAATTTAGGGTCATATATTGAAATACTTGTAATTACAAATGTCTCAGTGGGTAATTAACGTCGCTCTAATTCTAATATGTTTCTGTAATCTTTCAATTGATGTCTTTCATCAATTTTATCTCAGTTCAGCCAATATTTGCCACCATTGTTTTACTCTATGTCCTCACTTGATTTAGTTCAATTCGCTTTTATCAATCTTTTTCTCTCGCATCAGTGCTTAATATTCAAAATATTTTGTACGTCTCCATCTTGTAAGAAATGATTAACAAAATTATTAGATCTTGATTGACACGCTCACCAATCCATTATCCGTTCCCTTGTTACCAACATATCTGTCTAGTTCGTATTCATTTTCTCATTATCGCTCATCAAACATGGAAGATGCTCAATTTTTTCTATATTCCGCTCACAGCCACCTGATGTCAACAAGCTTTTACTTTTGGTTCCATCCAAATTTGACATAAAATAAATCTATTTATTCGGATATGTTTGTTGTTTCTATAGACTGTCCATAAAATTTACATATTTTTCGATGAAAGCTTACCTCAATGAAATCTCACAAATTGAATCCTTTCACCATCTTCAAAATTATATTCTTCTTGATTGTCAAAAATAGATAGGAATCTGTACTTTCATCATAATATATTGAGAATGGATATTAGAACAAATTAGTTAAAGTTCAATAATCTTTTGTTTTCCATCGTTCCTCGGGCTCATTTCTGATTGATTTGTGATTCCAATATTATCAAAAAGAATATTATAAATAACAAAATTAGAATGATTTTTGCGAATTCTTTTAGTATTCAAAATCATCATGAGCAAAATCCTCAATTTCTGATAAAGGAAATTTAAGAACGAAAATCTAATGTTTCTTTTTAATTTTCATTGTGCAATCCTCTTTAAAATTATTTTTCCATCACTAAAGTCTTACAGATTCAAAATGTCCTTGAACAGGTTTTCTAACATAGAAGTCATATTTATCAATAGGGGACATCAATAGGGTCTGAGCTAGAACTCAATATCTTCAGTCAGTGTGTGAACTCTTTTGGCTTCATCAAATGTTCACAGCTTTGATAATTCTCTTACAATTGGAATTCCAGATTGCCTTTTTCTTAGTTGTTTCCCAATCTAAGATTAAATCATCTTCTTTAATTCCAAATAGCATGTAATCTGATGGTAAGTTATCATCAGGGCAGATTTTCTCCAATGAAGAAATTAAACAAGTACGAACTCATTATCTTTTAATTTATCTTTGATTGGATAATGCAAAATTGTTAATGGGGTAAGTCCATTCTTTTGTTATAAAAGTATTGAGACCTTATGAGCAAGTATCTTTTCTAAAAAGAAATATTAGGATCCATTTTTTCAGTAGTAATGGCGTGTATATATAATGATTTTTAAAAACATCATCATCAGTCCCTTTTGAACTTTCATATGTGGGGTTCTAGGAAATTTAAAGCATATTTATTCTCCTTTAACAAATGAAATCTAAAAAGTTCTTCTAGGGGCATTGAATTTGGCTTTGCCCTCAATAGTCGAACAGTCTTCTTCATAGTAATAATTTTCAATTACAGAAAAAGGGCATCTTTATTGAACTAATTTTTAGAAGTATTGTTTCTTTGTCGAATCTTTGTAGTAAAATCAATTCATTTTCATCAGACGTGAGCACTTATCCAATGGGGACTTTTCTATTGAACTCTTTTGAGTACTTTTATTTTATCGTTCATTTTTAGTTTTTCCTGAACTTTTTATTTCAATTTAGTTTAGAATATATTGTAACAAAAAAATTTTTCAAGAGGTCAAATTCAAATGATTTTCTATGGAACAACAACAAACATAAAAGTAAATAAAGTTCTATTAACAAATGAGGGCGGTGGTAGAGAAGATTTCAGAAAAATTTACAAGACAAAGGTCTTTGTTGGCATTCTAGACTGCGGCATTAAATGGCAAATGGGGTAACAATTTGGTGGGAAGCGATTGTCTATGTAGTTAGACAGATTATTATTCTTTAATTAAAAAAAGGTGCGAATATATTTGTAATAGAGGGCTATAAAGGAACTGAAAAATTTTAATCTCTATTATTGACATTTTTGAAGTTTTATTGTATAATAAGAACAAAGAAATGAGAATAAAGGGAAATTAAAAATGAGACTAAAAATAATTAAAGGGATTCGTTAAAAACATTCAATAAGCATGAATTAGGAAAAAGAATAGTGCAGAGCAATTCTTATTTATCTGACAATATTGTTTTTGATTTGAAAGACATTTACGGAAGGGAGCCTGATTTTTTTCTATTATCTATCCATATATCTATGAAGTAGAAACAAAAGTTGAAGATGTATGGAATATTGAACAAGGACAAACATGGGTGAGGATTTGAACCAGGCTACAAAGGGGCATTGCAATTCGAGAGTTTCATATTTAGAATTAGTAGAAGTTATTGATTTGAGCAAATCGTAAGAACAATTTAAAAATCTATAACAGTGAATTAGTAAGATGAATTTAATTCTGTATGGGGTTCATTGACAAAAAGAAGTTTTTGAAGCATTAGGCACAATCAACGTTTTCAATATATTTGATTCTTTAGCACAAGATAAATATGAATTGACAAAGACGAAAAAAAGAGTTATCAGAAACAACATTAGTGATCATGCTAAAATATGGAAAAATCGTTTGATTATGAATTGGCAACAAGTTCTAAAGTTAAAATGAATATGGTAACAGAAGAAGAAATCATTGAAGCACTTAGGACGAGACTTTTTGATGTTCCAAATATCCTTGAAGAATTAATTCTATCAGAAAATTATAATTTTGATTTTTGTTTTGAGATTATTGAAAGAATCTAATTATTTGATTTTTCAATAAATTAACAACAGGGCTATGGATATAATACAGGTCGGGGCAGGAGTTTGTTGGATTGATCCGATAAAATTGGGAGACTGAATCTTGATCAAATCCTATTAAAAGCATTCAATGAATATTCTCAACACTAGGACTTAATCTTAAAAGGGATTATTGACTAATAATTATATTATTAATGGGAGCGATTATTCGAATTGAAAACAATCTTAAGGGCAAAACAAAAAAATTAGGAGTTGAATTTGAAGTTTTATAGAAAAGCAAACGAAAGATTGAACTTTTTCTTTTTCTTATTATATAATAGAATAGATGAAAAATGAAGTAAAAGGAATTTAGCATGTTTATTGATTGTTATTTATTTTTCAGAAATTACCCTAACAAATAGGGCACACTTATTATAGTTCTTTAAATCATTACTAGAATTTTTATATTTTTGAACAAAAGGACATTCACAAGACAGAATACAATTCAGAATGTTTATTTACAAAGTGAAAAGTGGACTCAAATGATGTTTACAATCTTTTTCAAAATCAGATGGGAGCATTAAATATCAAGTAATAGAAGAGTTCCATTCAGTGATTTTATAAGAGAAGCAGAGTTATCTAAAAGGAGCGAAATCAGAATTGAACTCTATTCTTAATGGTGGCATGTTAGAAGATAAAATCTCAAAGATTTATAAAGATTCAATAGAAAGGTTGATCAATCTCAGCAAATTACAAATCTTGAGATTGCAGGCCGTTCTTTCTCAAACAAAGTATGATTTGCCAACTCTTGTTGGGCCCAGCTCAAAACAATTCGATTCCCTTTTCTTTATTTGAATATTATAATAAAAAGTATGAGATTAGACTCAAATCTAAGTCCTTATGCGAAAAATGTTTGAAATATGGGTGCATGACAGTTCAAGAAGATTTGAATATATTGAAATGAAGATGTCGAGACATTGACAAAGGATAGTTCAGGTCTTTTAGACTTTGCTCAGATGTAGAAAATTAACACAATTACAATTTGAAGAAAGTTTCTGTCAGGGTCATTTCTAAAATTGAATTATCGAGATACAAAGCATTCAGCACATTATGCTCTATGCTAAAACTATATGCTCCCAAGAATATTATAATTTGTTCATGCTCATATTGTTCTTATCGACCATGTCTATATAAGAGGCTCAAGAAAACTCATTTACTAAACACATTCACAACAGTTCTGCCGTTACACCATTATAAACATACAATAAAGTGTCAGCGGTCCTAAAAGTTCCGGTTCATGAGTTCAAAAGAAATTTTAAAGCACGATAATTATAAATACATAGACTTAGAAACCAAAAACAAAGATTAACTAGAAAGAGAAAATATGATTATCAAATGCTATCTATATTCAAATAGAACAAGACAAATAAAATCATAAATACTATTCATTATCAGATGATGCTCTTTAAGATTATTTCATGATTTAAAACAAGATACCACATTTTGGAAAGCCCCTGAAGAAAAACTTGCTTTATGAGTTCGAGTTCTCGCTCAGAAGACATACACGTGAATATGTCATTTAAGTCCACGCTACCTTTAAAAATAAAGAAACGACTGATTTCAAAGAATTGCCGAAAATGCAATGCCAACCCAAACATATAATTAAAGAAATTTAGATGAAAGATTAAGGAAGATAAAATTGTTTAACATATGAAAAGTTCATATGTCAAAAACTCCCAGCCAGATTATCCCATTCTACTGAAATGTTTTATTTTAAATCCAGACGAAATATAACATGCTCCCTCTCTTTTATTACGCTCACATTATATCCTAGAATTTTATAGAATTCTACAACTTTAGACGACCTGATAGAGAGTTTTCATAGATTTTGTTGTTCTGTATGGTTCCTGTTCGAAAAATTATAAGACTAAAAATATTCAAGAATTAAAAGAGAATGACATATGTTCATTATACAAAACAAGAAAATTAACTCAGACCCAATTTGTTCTCAACATATGCAAGAGACCAATGTAGATAATCATTTAAAAAGAATTGTTCAAATGTTTCCTGGATACAAAATACCTTATAAATATAGAGAATTGTTTTATCCTTAGCAGCCTATCAAAACCAACCGCCACTTGACGGATCATCAAATAATTTATTCCTTGCCGCAAAAGGTCTGATTCTTAATAAGTTTCATAAAATTAGCTCGAAATACACAAAGAATGACATACATGCAAAGTGCTCAGAAAATCTTTTTATCAAAGGAGAATATAGTCATTGAAGAAGAAACTTGTAAAATGAAAGTTCTACTGCGACGCCTACAAATGCTATTTATTCATATGCCAAAACAATTAAATCACACTTATTACACATTAGGACAAAATAAATTGTCAAAATTTTATTATAATTTGATTGATCACGATAAAAATGAAGAAGATTTTGATTTAGATCGTTTGTTTATGAGTTCAGAACTCAGACCCAGAAGATATATTCAATGTTTCTTTTCTACTATTTGTCAAAACAAAATTCAAAGTCAATAGTCCGTTAATTTTAATGAAATTGTAAAGTTCTCAGAACTTTCATCTAGGGCACCTCGAAATGAAATCAATTTTTATTCTGCGTGAACTGCAGATGCCAAAGAATTCTGATCTCAACAATATAGAAAAATCATTTACAAAAGAATATTCTGACTTACCAAAGTTCTGAACTATAAATTTTTATCTATTGTGTCAGAATAATTATGAATTACCTCTTATCACTATTTCGCCATAGACACCTTTATTATGTGCGATTGTTGGAATTTTTATAATCGTCCTTATGACACTTATTTTGTTCCTTAATCTAGCCCTTAGAACGTTATACAGAGTACTACTTTATGGATTCAATAGATTTGAAAATCTGACTGATGTTACTATGAATGAAATTCCAAAGATTCCAATCTTAAATTACTTTTTGCAAACAAGGAAATTGCCTAAAGAAAGATTTGAAGTCATTGTACTACATGTTGAAAGAAAAGGGTTCACTGATCATGTGATGCTGCAAAGTCCATGAAATTCTTACCAAAAATATAAAAGTTCTATTCTATCCCTATACTATTTATTCTAACATTGGGCCGTCACTAGACTTAATTGAAAAAGATTTGATGTTCCAGCTCATAAGGTTCTATTACTTTTGGAAAGAGTTTTATAAAATTAGAAATTTAGATTATAATTATAGAGAATTTGATTCTATTAAAAGTTCAGAGAAATCTTTTTCAAAAATGAATATAAATATATTTAAAAAGAAATGAAAAATTGTTCGTAAAGTTCTATTTATTCACTGTTCACCAGACAAATCAATCATACTTACTTTTCATTAGAAAACAACAAACATTTATTTTTCTACCACAATTTAATTGATTTTTCATGATAACGTAAATAGGTCCCTAATAAGACCTTTTTGTTTATGATGGAAATTAAACTCAGTTCTTCACTTGAATGAGCCTCATCGCCGAGTTCGACAGAATTTAAGTTCGTTAGAGAGTTCAGAATTTACAGGTCTCGTAAATGCTTATAATTTATCAACGAGAACAACAAATGAAATCTATTCTATTTTAAATGGAACGTCCCCATCCACAAAAAGCTCGATTTATATAAAAGATTTTTCAAAGTCCAAATGCTCTTATCTACGCCAGAACAATTTAAATTTTTGTCTATTCTAAATCAAAATTGTTATGAATTGCCCACTATAACTATTTCTGTTATTCTGAAATTACCTATGTTAGTTCCTTTTAAAATTTTTAATAAACCTTATACTACAACATTTGCTGTTTTTATTCAAAATGAATTAAATAAATTTAAACTGGAAGAATTTTATGGAGTTCAAAGAGTCTGATGGGAATAGATTTACCCATGAAAGAATTGATGTGCCATCCCAACTTAAAAAGAATACATACAAACAAGAAAAACTTTCACAAAAAAACAATTTGAAGAATATTGTATCACATGTACAATGAAGAAAGAACAATGTTTTACGCCCCTATGAATGCCCGCTGGATATAAAATCTTACCAAAATACAAAAACACTTCTATCCATACTTAATCTATTCTGCTCAGAACTGCCATTGGAATTATTCAACAAAGAAAAACTTACTCGCTCAGAATTTGAATATTTCTATGAAAAGAATTATAAAATTACGCCAATTTTAATTATTCTAATGATAGTTCAAACAAACCAGTTCTAAATCTTTTGTAAAAAGAAGATAAATATAAATATATTTAGTTCAACCTTTAAAGTTTGTTTTTCTTTTCAGCTGTTATATAATATAATAGACTGAAAGGATTTTTATACATGATTAGTTCCTATCTATTTTCTAAAATATAACAAGACAAATAAATCATATTTATTATGTCCCTGCCTGACATTTCTATTGATCCATCTAAATTCTTTTTACAATTTAAAAAGACTATGAGTCAAAAAATTTTATGCTCAATGAATCTTTCATTTATGAAGTCAGAAATATACCCTGAAACTATTTTTTTATCTGTTCAAATGAATATTTAAAAAGCTCAGAAAATATAAAATTGTTAGAAGAATATCAAAGGAATATTTAGAGCAATTGTTTTTGCCAAATAATGTGACAAAAAGGTCCTAATGCAATTTTTAATTGTACTAATTTCGTCTTTTTTAAAAGATTTTTACGATTTATTCAATCAAGAATCTGGCCCCTTATCTCCATATGAAAAACTTAAATTCTGCCAATACTAAATCGATACAAGAGAAATTCATGTTCTATAATTAAAAAAAGTATTCATCAAATTCAATATATAAAACTTTTAGAATTTTATGAGTTCCCTTATGATTACTCTAAAATGTATCTATTCTTTAGGGAAATTAAGAAAGAGAAAATCTATGGAGTTCAATAAATTCGAAATTATTAACAATCAAACTGAGAGCTCTATTCATAATGCTAATATGCTAGTACATTACCCTTTGATTATAGGAAGAAAATTAACCCAACAACAATTTGAGTTCCTTTGTGATTCAATTATTGACCTAGAAATATGGACTGAAGATTTTACTCTTATGCAATTATTTCTGTTTATAAAATCAGTCCCTAGACATGAGAAACTCTTTTATCCTTTTATCGTGTATCACAACCCCGAAAAACTTGAGGATTGGATAAAAAAATAAAAATTAGAATAGTCGATTTAGAAAAGTTCTGATTGCCCTAGAAAATAACTATATGATAGAGTTTTAGATACTGGAACGTCCACGCAAAGATTATAGAGTTCAAGAAAAATCTTTCTTAAAGATCTTAAAATCATAGATAGGGACTAAATATGCCAATCAAATGCTATTTATTTTCAGATATAACAAGACAAATAAATCATACTTATTATGCCTGTATGGAAATTCAATAGTTCATCTAAATTCTTTCTATAATTTAAAGGATTATAAAATGAGAACTTTCTCACTCTTGACCCTTTTTATTTATGAAAGCTAGAGATTTATCCCGAATCAATCGTTGGGCGTTTTGAGGAATATATAGAGTTCAGAAAATATAAAATTGTAAGAGAAGTTCAAAATTTATTGAATATCTAAAGGAAACAGATTTATCAGATGAAATTGCTGAAGAATTTAATGCTATTTTGAAATGCTAATGACTTAGATTTGTCATTGATGCTAGAATTTCAGAAATTATTAAAGAAGAAAAATTCTTAACCTTACTATATATGAAAGATTTAAATTTTTGTAATATTAAATCAAACTAAGATTGAGCCCCTCATTTCACTTGAAGAAGATTATCAAATTCATTACATAAGAATATTAGAATTTTATAAAGTTCGCTTTATGATTGTTCTAAATTAAATTATCATAAGAGTAAGATTGAGGACAAAAGTGGTTTTCGAGTAGTAGAGTCTTGAAATTATCAACCAATCAAGTAGCATCTTTAAAGATTTGTTTTCTAACCATTATTATGTTTCAAATCTAATTCTAGCAAGAAAGCAACCCAAGACCAATTTGAGTATTTTGTGAAGATGTACTAACTGGAGCTCATATGCCAAAAACTCAAAGATTCTGCTTTGGTTTCTGGTTATGAGATACCTACTAAATATTTAGAACTATTTTCTCCTAATATTTTTCTCAAAGAGCCAGAATTTGTTATATCTTTTATGAAATATAGGCACATAGACACAACTTTTGGCTACAAAACTTCTTGAAAAATAATTATATAGCTAGATGGTTTTGATTATAGTGGGCAAGGTTTTCAAAAAAGATTCTCAAGTGCAAGAAAAATCTTTCTTAAAGAAGATTTTAAAATGATAAAAGAAGATGAACATAAAAAAATCAAAAGCAATCCTAGGGTTGCTTTTTCTTTTTGTTTATTATATAATATAATAGAACAAGAATTGAAAAGGTGTTGTTAATATGCTTATAGATTGTTATTTATTTTTCTACTATCGAAAAAGTAGGTAGTATGTATTACCAAACTATAGTTTGTATAATGGGAGTTATCTATATTATAATCTAAGTGATTTTTTTATTGGGAAAAAAACATTTTTGAAGTAAACACATTTATTTATAAAGTTGAAGTAGATTCAAATGATGTTTTTTTAGTTTTAACACAACAAAATTAAAAAGCAATGAAATATAAGATTGCAAGAGAAGTTCCATTTGTGGAATTCTTAAAAGAGATTAGAGCTTTCAAATAAAGGGCAGAACAGAATTAAATTCTATTATAAATGGAACTTTACAAGAAGATAAATTTTTGAATCTTTACAATAATTTGATTAATAGTTATTCAAAAGGGTTGACTCAAATACAAAAGGGCTCAAAAATTCATGCAATTGTAAGTCAAGAACAGTATGTATTACCTACTCTTGAAATTAATTGGAGATCTGATGGGTATATTCGTTTATTTGAATTTTTATAATAGAAAATATAATTATTCTCATATAGAACGAACAACAAAAATCAAACAGATTAAAATTGAAATTCTTTATGGGTCTAGAAAGTTTGGGAGCATTGATGAATTTAATACAGACGATTCAAATTTAGATACGCACACAGGAGCAGCATTTTTATTATATACAAAAAAATTGAGTCAAAAAAACAATTTGAAATGTATTGTGAAAAATATGGAAAAAAATTTGCAGATTTAGCATTTTTTCAGCTGCGTTTTTTTGCAGACTATGAAATTCCATTTAAGTATCAAAAAAATATTTCTATCCTCATATAATTTTTTTAAAAAAATCCACATGGTTATCACTCTAAGTAACACAAAACGTAAAGTACCTCAAGAGATTGCAACTGCAGACCTAATATGTGAGTATAAAATAAAGGATTATAATTATAATTCTTATTGGGCAGAAGAAGTGTTAAGAGCAAAAAGATTTTCAAAAATGAGGATTATAAATACTTTAGAAATTAAATCTTTATCAGAGTAAAAGCAATGGAAATAAAAATATTATTCATTAAGACTTTAAAAAGTGACTTTGAGCGCTATTATGAACATCGGATTTGGAAGATTTTTTTGTTTCTTCTATTATTTCAGTTTATAAAATTCAACCACAACATGAGAAATTATTCTATCCTTTTATAATCTATCATAATCCCTGAAAAAAATTGAGAATTGGATAAAAAAATAAAAATTAGAATAGGCGATTTAGAAAAGCAGATTGCCCTAGAAAAATAACTATATGATAGATGGTGTTAGACATTGGAATAATCGCCATCAAAAAGGTTATTAAAGCAAGAGAATCTTTTTAAAGACAGACTCAAAAATCATAGAAAGGAGTTATCTATGCTAATTACATGCTACGCATTTTCAGATAGAACTTTACAAGTAGGGACATGACTTATTATTCAATAGGAATGGGGACAGAATTTTTATTTTTGAATTAGAATTATATGAAGATTTTTGCTACTTTGATAGTCCATTTGTTTATGAAGTTAAAATTGATACAGATAAAAATATTATATTGTGATAATAAGAGTATTCGTTCTATTGAATACAAAAATAAGTAGAGAAATAAGATTTGAAGAATATATTACAAAAATTCAAGAATCTTTCTAAAAAAATGAATTGAGAGAATTGCTAAAATATTCTTAATGGAAATATTGCGAAAAAAAGAAGCGATAGCGATTTATACTCAATCATCAATAAAGACATTTATAAAATTGACTGGACTAGAGCAATTGAAATTTTTTTGCGATACTAAATCAAGAGAATTATAAACTACCAAAAGTGGAATTTAGAAGCGATTCCAAATAGATTATTATATAAGACTTTTGAACTTTTTACAATAAACCTTATAATGTTGCTTTTAACAGATTCTACTAAAAATAACAGATTTTAGGAGAGGTTTATTAAACAAAAAAATTATGGGGACTTTCTGTATTTGAAGTAATTTCAGACTAACACCAGAAAAAAATTTGCTTATAATTATTTTTTTAGATGATTATATATTAAACAGACAGATTACTCAAGAACAATTTGAAAGATTATGCAGTTTATACAAACGAGATATATTAACTTTTAATTTTAGAGTAAAAACAGACTGCAATTTTAGCGGGCATAAGATTCTGCCAGAATATAGGGAACTTTTTATCCTTTTGTGCTTTATCATGGAGTAGAATATTGTTTATATTTGATTGAGAAGAGCCAAAGAATAATGACCTTTTATATGTTTTGTTTTATTGTGTCACAAATTCAAGAATTTTTGATTACAGTAACATACCATGGAAGAAAGAAGTAACTGATGCTAAAACTATCTTCCAAAACGGATTCAAATATATAGAATAAGCAAGTCTGAACTGTTTTACTGCAATTTCGATAAATGTATCGGCTTTGCAGTTTTTTTCTGTTTTATCGTTGCTTATATGACGATATAACACCACGCAGAATCAGTTTCAGCAATATAAAATTTTCAAAAATAACAATAAAAATATTTGACAAATCAAAAGTTATATAATACAATAGAATCATCAAAAAAGAAAGTTCGAGGACTGAAAATGAATAATGAAGAACTTTTAGAAGAGCTCGCTCTTATTTTTGCTCAGCTTAGAACGACCATCAGAAGGGCTCTAATGTTAGACCAATTTCTGATTACATTTTAAACAATCAGAAAGTTCAAAAGATAAATTAGAAAAAAATGGAAATCGAGTCTTACTACTTGATACAACAAATGGAAAAAAGAGCTCTTTTGTTAATGCCAAATATGAGTGCTAATCGTTTTGAATTGTCTCGAATTAGAGAAACAACAAATTGCTCATTATTTGAAGAAACTGACAACAATATTGTTAAAGAATTTAATTCTCATAAACAATTCTTCCCTAATTTGACTTTAGAACAACAACATGAAAGTCACTGGGTCAATTGTAAAATTGAAAGATGGCACCTATGCAACAATTACAAATAAAAAAAGGATAATTCAATAATGTTAAAAATTAAAGAAGTCCGAAAATATTATATTGTACTTGTGCTTGGGACAGTTTCTTGTTCGCACAATTTTTTTATCTAAAAATCGAGTGCCTGTATATCTAATTGATGGAGACATTGTAGAACCTAAAAATGTTCTACGCAAAATTTTGTTAATTCGGTTCTAATATGAATAAAGTTCGAGATTGCTAAAAAAATGGGCCCCTTGCTTATGTTCCAGAATTCTTAACTGACACTTCTATTATTGATGAAATTATTGCTCAAGAAGAAGCACACCGTCCTTAGGATGTTTGGATAATAATGCTACTCGTAAAATTGCTCAAGATGTATTTTACAATCCTAACTATGAAAATGTATTGTTTCGACTTTTTCAATGCTGAACGACATCCAGCTCTATGTTGCAGCTCCAACATGATAATAATGAAGTTCATTTATGAAGTCCCTATTGCTATTGATGAGTTCACTTTCAAAATTTTTGAAGTGACGAACGAAGACCTGACCAAATTTCATGTGCAGAACAATCAGAATCGCCACCACAAAATGTAACTGCAAACGTAACAGTTCTACATTATTATTTAATCTAATTAACTTGATTGAAGAAGTTCACTTTTACTTGGAAATAAATATATGTTCCAGACAAGTTCTGTAGCATGACTGCTGTAGAAATTGTTTGACGCCTGCACTAAAATTTGATAAAAATTAAAATATAAAATAAAAAGGGTCCCTCAATATGCTTTAATTTGAAAGAGTTCAATTTGTTAAACTACAAAGGAAAAAGAATTTCCTTTGAATGTTCTGATTTGAAATGAGTTCTTATCCTTGCTTAAAAATCCCTACTAATGCAAAAGTTCGAAATTGTTAGCAAATTTGCAATTGTTTCTTAAAAAAATAATAATAAAAAAACAATTGACACCGCTCAAATAACTTGTTATAATTAAAATATAAATAATTGAAAGGGTCTATTAAATATGCCCTATGAAAATGTAACGAAATTGTATTCCAAAATAACCGCTTCCCTCTTAATGGGATCTACTGTTGATGAGTCCCTCCAATTGCTTAATGTACCATCAAATGCAGAACTTGTTGTTCAAGGAACTGCACTTTGTAATTACAGAGAAATCTGGAACAAAGCTGAAGAAGATTTGCTAACTCGTCTTGCAGCTCGCATTTTGGGCCGCAGAAAATCTTAACGTTGAAAAAGTTCCCATTGAAACGAAATAAAAATGGAAAAAATGTTCCACAAACCCTCACTCACTCTTGAAGAGTTCGAATACTTGCTTGACCGTGGACTAGAACCCAAAACAGAAATGACAGAAGAAGAGTTCGAGTTCGCTCGTGTTGCTTTTGCTGAACGTGATGTTGAACTTATTGCGCCCTGCTCATGCAGAGCCTGAACAAAAAGTTGCTGAACTGATCTTGACTTCACATATGACCAACTTGTTGCTCTAAAAAGAGTTCTGCTTTTCTATAAAACAAACAAATTTAAAAATCACACTTATGTGTGATTTTTGTTTTAATATTACGCTCGACAATTCTGTATTTATTTGTTAGAATATATAATATAATACGAAAGGGAACGCAATGGACGTTTTAGAAATTGATTACAAAAGTTCAATATATTCAACAAGTCGAATCTATAAAAAAATTTGATACAAATTTATTTGGGTCCCTATGTAGAATATGAGAAAAAAATTTTAATATTAATCTTTCAGAATTAGACAATCAAATTTCAGATGCGCTGTTTATGCTGACGAAGATGCCAAAACAATTTATAAATTTGGGTCCAAGAAAAATCATTCAAACAGCAATTACAAAAGGTTTGTCTATTGATGGATTGTTCAAAAAGTCATTGTATGGATTATTACTCTTTTTAGAGTCCAGATTTGTATTTTATCTCTATGAATAATTTTCACCCCACGATTTGTATGTTGCACCGCCGAAAAAGATTTGGAACTTCTATGCTTAACTAACCTTTGGGCTACTGTTCATGAAGAATCTAAATATTTATTAAATGATGATAAAATTGTATTGGAACTTCTGTTAAAAAGTTCGAATGATTATGGAATTGCGTGTTTCTCAAATTACAGAAGAGTTCAGTTCAAAGGAACAAAAATTTTGAGAAAATTCCGTCTATTGCAATTAAAACGCCAATGAAATTATAAAGACATTACTGACAAAAATGGACAAGAGTTCAAGTGAATTTTTATCTTAAAAGTCGAAAACTTGGAGGGCTCACCAGAAAATTATTTACACTTTAACTTATGAAGAAAAGTTCAATGGAATTGAAACAGAAAAATGCATGAAACTCGAAGATATTGAAGTTCTCATTTTTGGAATGATGATGTATTCTCTTACACTCCAAAACAAAAAGAATGTCCCAAAATCAAACGTTCACCGCTGACCCTATCTACACTGCCTTAAATAATCAATATGGAATGTATTTAGAAACTCACTCAACAATAGTTATTTGTCACTTTTGCTCAGTTCACTGACTATGCAAACTCGCAAAATGATGCTGTTCAATTTCATTTCAGCAAATTCAAATCCTCTCAAATTGAAAATGTATAACTGATTACGCTGTTCAAAACTTCAAGAAGTTTCCGGACCTGAAGATTTAGAAAAGTTCATGGAATTTCCACCCTACACTGTTAATGTTGCTGAGAAGAAATTGAACTTCGATTTTGAGTTCTTGAGTTGATGAAACAATCCTTGAAGAATGGGCATAAACGTTCAATCAAACCAAAAACCTATTGTGTATCATACACCCTACAAACCTAAACTCAGTTCTAATTATAAATCAACTATTTGGAAAGAATCTGCTCCCGCAATTTAACTGGACTCCTAAACATAAATCTACTATTTCATCATACAAATCAACTCCCTGCTAAGATTGAAGATGCTGCTGAATCTGCAATTATTACTTTGATTATGTTATTTGGACAAGAATTGCATGAAATTGAAACATGCGCAGACATTTATAGCTCATTATGAATGTCCCTTATGTTCGTAACACTGAACAAGAAATTGTAGATGAAATTGTAGTTCCTGTTTCTGGTTCACTAACAACCTATTTTAAAATTTTGTAAAAGTTCATTCATTTTTGGATAACTTTTTCTTGATTTTTGAATGTTATATTATATAATAGAATTACTAAAAAGAAAGCTCGGAAAAATGAATAAACGTTTAGAGTCCCAAAAATTATTCAGTTCGCTAAAGAATTGAATGCCCAAAATCAAAAAGGATTATGCGTTTCCTTTAGAACACATTTTTTTACGCGAATGAGTTCTTTAATTATGTGCCTCCAAAATTAAAGCCATCTTAGATGAATATAAAGAAATTGTAGAAACATGTTATTGAAACAAATAGTCCCATCATTCTTCTCCATTTTACCAATCTTTTAAATCAAGATGCAATCGTTCGACTGTCTCAACAAAGAATTTTCTGAAATGTTTCTAATGATGTGTTTGTTTGGAAATGTGTTCAATTTATATTTAGGCCCTAATCCAAACACGCTTTCAATATTAAGAAAAACAGAACTTATCACATCATGCACTCAAAAACAAATTTTTTTAAAAATGCCAAATTTGTTCTCATGTTCTGAAATCTAACTATACAAATGCTAATGTTAAAATTAAATTTTAATGCTCATAATGGACTGATTTAAAAAATATTTATTTAAATTAGAGCATTGAATTTCTATTCACAATCTTAACTCATTAGATAATTCTGTCGAAATAGAAGATTCAATTATTGTTATGACTGATGATTTTGAAAGCTCTTTGCTTTCAAAAACTTATAATCACCATCAAATAAGAATAATTATCTTGTTATTGAAGAAAAATTCAGACTTGGAATCTATTGTTAAAAACATTTTAGGAGAAGATAAATTTAATCGTTTACCTAAAAATCACCAATTTCATAATGATGTAATTTGTCGTTATCTTGGAATATTGGCCCTGTCTCATGCCCAAAATGAATATACTCATTTAAGAACTTACTTAAAAACAATTTTGAGGAAACAGAAGATGAGTTCTAAACATTATGAACTATTTGACAAAAAAATATTGTAATTGTTCCGTCCCGAATTTTATCAACTCCAAAAACAAAGATTGTATGTAAAGGGTACCATTATATGTATTTAAAAAAACTTTCTACACTATTAAATGACAATTGCTGAGAATACAATCAACAAAACAATGTACCTCTTGAAACTTCTAAGTTCGAAATTGATTTTTGAATCAGAACGATTTAGTTCCTAGATGCCACTTTTTAATTGGAATTCGCAACGTGGAAAGGAAATGATTCAACGTTTGTATGTTGAATAAAGATAAACATGGAAAAATAAAGAATTGCCAAAAATTATTAAACCAAATTTCTACTATTTTAAAGCTGCCTAAGAAGAACGATTTATTAATTTGCTCAACAAATTGAAATCAACTATTAATCCGCAACATATTGCTAATGGTTCAGAATCGTTGTTGATGTCATTGATTAAAGGTCTCATGGAGAATTACCACAATTAACAAAAATTCAAATTGGAGAAAAATATCTCAAAGAAATTAGAAGGATTGACTCATTCTTCTTTTGAGACAATCCTTACCTTCTTGCTAATGGAGAAAATGTTCTGTTGAATCCCTTCCGTTGCAAAATGTTCTAGGAAACCAAATTGCAGAGTTCCTGAAAGTTTCAGAATTCTATTGTACTCTACCAAGAATATAAATTAGCCTTATTGATGCGAATCAATTTTGTTGAAACTCCTTTACAGTTCGTCGGACTAATGGACCATATCTCTTTGACGAACTTGATGCTTCAGTGCTACTGTTGTCTTAAAACGTGAATTCGTTCCCTGCAAATTATTATGAATTCCCTATTAGTCTCAAAAAAGAAAAACACAAAGATTTTCATATTATCGCTAGCCCAATACATTGTTACTGAGACCGATTATACACTGCTCGTGAAGAATTAGACGCTTCTACTATTGACCGTTTTGCTGTTGTTCCTTTTGATTATGATGAAGATTTAGAACGTCAAATTGCTGGGAATGAACAAATCTATGAATTTGTCACTGCTGTACGAGAGTCTTCCAAGAGATCGATCCATGTTGTATCTATGGGTCTCACAAAAGCTGCCAAAATTATATGGAAAGATTGACATTGAAAAACTTGTTAAATATGTTGTGTGCAAAAAAATATGCGACCCAGATATTAGGGACGCCTGTTTCAAATTGTAAATGCTCATTTAATAATCCATTATTTATTGCTCTTAAAAATATTGTTTAAGGAAGAGATTTCAAAATCTCTTCCTTTCCTCCCTTTTTTTCCTAGAGGATTTACTAAGAATATAGATAAATTATCAATCGCTCTATTAAAACTGTTATGTCTCGCCATCTCATAGACGCTAAACCATATTTAAAATTATAATTACTTCTAGTTCATTTTTAGATGAAAAAAATAACTTTTTCTTTTTATAGACTCTATTCCAAATGTTCCTGAAAGTTCTGTTCTATTTATTGTTCATTTATTTCGTTGTTTGCACGCTCATTTATACTCGATGTCTCGAAAAAGTTCACTGTTTTGCGAATCGCTCTGTTGCTCAATGATTCTACAACAACTGCAAAAATGCCCAATGTTCAAAAACTCATTTTACCCTTTTTGCTCATTTTTTACTATTTTTACACATTTTACCCTCGTTTTTACCATTTTTAAATCTTTTAACATATTTTACCCCTTTTTGTACTCATTTTAGGATTAACTAATTTAATATTTGACTTGTTAAATAATTTGTAATATAATGCAATGAACAAAAAGAAACTGAATGAAGTTCGCCAAAGATGAAAGATTTTATTGAAACAATCAATACAAAAATAAAAATATATTCAAAAGAAGAATTTGAGAAGTTCACCACGGACCAAGATTTGCTTGAAGAAACAATCATTCACAACTTATTTCTGAAATGTTCTGGAACTGAATCTTTAAAAGAATTCTTGAAGATTTACGAATCAATGACTTAGAGTTCATCAAAAGATTTTATATTTGTTAATAAATTCATTTCTTACACAAAATACAATAAAAATCTCAAAAAAACAAAGAAGATATGCTTATGATTTTCACCTCAATGTATGCCAAACTTTAATGCCGTTCCAAAAATATGTTCAATCGACTTTTAGGGTCACAAATTCGCCAATGAAAGAAATTGCTACTGCTATCTCAACTGCTCCGCGAAATTTTCAAAAGAGGAAATTATTACATTCGAACTGTAATTCTGTCCCTAATTGATAAATTAGAGAATGAAAAATATTAGTTCAATTTTTATATTTTATTTAATATGTTCGATTCAGAGCTCCGTGAGTTCAAACATAAAAAGAACGACTCTTTTTATTCTCCAATGACCCGTTACAAAAGTTTCTCTATATGACATTGACGTTTTCTAATATAACTAATAAGAAAATTGCTAGATATAAAGATGCGCAAAACTTATTATGAAACTTTTTAGTCCTACTGAAGAAGAAGATTTTAATACAGTAGTTCTTATATAAAATTAAAAGATTCATCTGACCCATTAAATACATTTAATTGTGCTTATTATATTGTTAATCCATCATTTTTACGCAGACATTGTTTGAAGATTTTGAATCTGACCCATTCTTTACTGATGTTACATATGATAATTATGGACTGCTTTTCTTAAAAGTTCTGCCCGTTCGAACAGTTCATCAAGAAAAATATAAAAAAATGTACATTCTTTTCTGTTTGAATGCCAATTTCACTGACCCTAATTTAATAGTGAATATATTGAAGAGTTCTATGCTCGTTTGAACAAAGAATTTCAGACATTTTCAGAGAAAAAAGAAACGCTAAAACTGTTTCTAGCTCGTTTTACTGGAAATCGAAACATTTATCGAAATCCAGTCCAAACTGTTCTAATACGTTCATATGACGATATAACACCCTTAAAATGAATATTAGATAGAATAAAAAGGAGAATACGTCAAGATATTATGTAACAATTGAGAATCGCTTTATTAAAGAATTTGATTCACAATCAAAAGAATTAATTATCACTCCAACACACACTGCTCTGAAAGATACTTCTTTGCCCTGTTCATAAAATAAAAAGATACTTATGATTACAACAAACTTGCAGAGTTCAAAAAGAAGATTATTTTTATTTTCTTGAGCAAGAAAAATTGCTCAAACGCCATACCACTTTAAACAATTTTTAATGATTGATATGTGTCTCCTCACTAGAAAAATATTGAAACTAAAACTATTGCTTATTTAAATTTCTATTAGAGGATTCTGGCCCTACTTATTCTGATTTAGAACGTATTTTTTAATAGGGTATTATGGATTGTTTAATCGTCTTTTTCCACCAATTAACACTTCATATTTGTATTTTTATTGAATTGTTCAAATTTAATTCCTAGTTCAAAAGAAATCATGATTAATAAAAATAGAGTCGCATTAGAATATTCTTTTATTAATAATAATTCATTAGAGGAATTGGATTTATGGAATGAAAATCCTAAGAATACTATCTTTGATGACTAAACTAACAATACGTCACTTTTAAAAATCATTCAAAAGCATTAGAGATAACTTATAGATATTCTTACAAAGATTTGCCTATGATTTACCGAAGAATCCTTGAACAGTGTCATTATGTGAACATTCATAAAGTTCAGAGTTAACAGAAGAAGAATTGTCTGTTATTCTTTATGTGCTCGACAACTTGATGCGCTATTTGAGAATATTGCTCATCAAATGCTTTATAAATTATTGATAAATTATTTAGACTTCTTAATGCCAAAATATGCTAATCTTAATCTTGATTTAAAAGATAACAAAGATGAAATACTACAAGAGTGAAACGAATAGGAGAACCAAATGCTAGAAATTTTTAAATATAATGCTATTAGAGATATGTTTAAATCTCAATATTTCTAGCTAAAGAATTAGAGTTCATTTTCAAGGATTATCAAAAAGAATAGAACTATCTCTCCACAATACAAAAACTAAAGTTCAAATGAAATTGCTAGTCATCTCTAATAAATTAGAATTAAATCATACAGCAGAAGAATGGCTCAATGCTCTTGATAAAATGTTTTAGGAGTAGCCCATGAAGAAATTATTTTTTTATTTTAACATGCTTATTGTTCTTGGCGGGTTGCAAAGTAACCAAAAAGAGTTCATAAGACAACAACATTCTCTATTGAGAATTTGGAAATCAATATACTAAAAAATGTAGCCATTAAAACTTACTGAATACCAACTTTCTAATGATTTTTAAAAATTTTTACGAAACAACAAAAAAATTTAGATAATAAGAAGATTAGCAAACTTTTTAAGTGAAGATAGATTTTCTGAAACAGTTAATTACGCATTTAGAGATGTTCCTTATCCTCAGCTTAGAAACAGTTATTCAAGATAATTATGCTGCTCAGTCAATGAATGATGAATCTTTGACTGATGATAATAATGTCGTCATTAAAGTTATACTATGCATTACCAAAATTTAAAGAGTTCTAAACAAGATGAATATGAAAAATATGTAAAAAGAAAGGACTCAAATGTCCTTTCTTTTTGTTGACAATTTGAAAGTTCAAATGATAGAATGAAATCACTAAAAGAAAAAGAGGACATAAAAATGACTAACAACAAACAACTACAAACGCTCCTTAGAAATTGCGCCACGTTCCCATAGCTACCAACTCGCCGAAATACTGACCCATATATTTTTTCATGTGTTGCGTGTTCAATACTAAATATATTCGTACATAAAACCCAAAAAGCTCGCATATTCTTCATGATGTTATTGAAGATACCCCACTTAATGCTGAATTTCTACGAAAAAGGAATTGATGATGAGTTCATTAACTATTCTCTTTTTCTAACACATGATAAAGAGAAAAACAACTTACTCTGATTATATTGATAATATTTGTAATAACGTTGATGCTATGCTTGTTGAAAATTATCGATTTAACTGACAACTTAGACCACTACATTATCTGTCATTATTCCGTGACCGTGGTCGTCTTTATCGTTTATGAAAACGCCCTGTACTAAAATTATGACCACTCTTGCTCGTGACTATCCAGAAACCTTTTAAAAGAAATTATGAAAACAGTTCAATTAGATTTTTTTAAGAAAGTTCGTTCGAAAATAATATGAATACACAAACAAAAATTAGTTCAACCAATAAAATCTATGGAGATTTTTCTACAATTTATTCCATCAGAAACTTAGAAGATGAAACACTTGAACCTGTTCTATTATTTTATAACAATGAAAGAGTCACCAAAATTTACTCGTGACCAAGAAATGACTATTGAAGAGTTCGAAAAATACTCGCCCTTATAAGATGATTCTTTTTCAATTCATGCCGATCATTCCAAAATGATATACCACACCTGGATTTGTTCATAACAATTAGAAAGATAAAAGTTCAATGACTAAACCAAAATATTTTAATGATGAACGGCCCGTTCAAAAACATATTCAAGAAATGACGCAAACTACTCAGAAGATATTCTTGCTATTGTTTCTGAATCTACTATCTATACAGTTCATTGAACAATAAACCTAATAGTTCACAACTATTATTGTGGATATATTGATGCGTATGCTATTTATAAATATACCAAAGGAAAAATGTCTATTCTTAATTTTTGCTTCATTCTATAACCCTCTGCCTTGCTTTAAAGTGTTCGCTCAAGAAGACCTCCCAGCTTGAATCTGTTCTATACAACGTTTTGTCTCAGCCAACAAATTTAAGAATTATTATGAAAAATAATGTTGTCTTTGATTATAAATCTGCTGATAGGCTTCTTCCATTCTCCTGCCACTTTTTGGCCCACTGTCGTTCAAAACTTCAAACCGTTAACGTTAGCTCAATCAATACTAGTGATGTTATTACTGTGTCTCCAAATCGCAGATCAAATTCGCAACTTCACGACGAAAACTTTATTTCATTGAAAATCGAATTGAATTTGTATTAGATATTGCTCAAGAACAAAAGCTTTGAAACACTTATTTTAGGGCCCCTGTAAAGCAGGGAATATTTGCTCAAAATCCTAATGAGTGCTCCACTCTTAAAATACTCTAAAAACTCGTCACTTCAACAGCTCAATCTTTGCTATTATGCCAGACAAAGAAAATACTAATTTTCACGTTTTCAGAGTTCCTATGAGAACTAAAATGAAAATTATTATTTATCAAAGAAAAGGAAATGGAATATAACAAATTCATGTTCTTAAAAACCCTAGATAATCAGAATTTAATTCAAAGAGTTCTAGGAATAAAGTCTCATCATTGAAATATGTTTCTAGATGTGCTGAATTCACTTGAACACTTCAAAGTTCTCAAAAGTTCAAATTAACACTTGAATACACTGATAGATATGATAAAGAACAAACTGAAATGATGCTCATCAGTCTCTCACCGTCCATTATAAAATATTTCAGATTCAGAAAATGCCTATGATACAAATTCTAATCATTTAACAATTTATTGCAAAGATTTATAACTACTGAATATAGTCCTTTTTAGGTCCTATGTTTATTTTTGATATTAAATGTTACGTTTTTAAAAATAAAAATTTTTTCATAAAAAGCGAGACGATGATGTACCACACAAAATTCGGTATATCCCACTGATGAAGATATGCCAAATTTTAAAAATATACGTTCATAAACGTTATTTGTATAATACGGCCGCCACACAAAAAGAATTGTATTTGAAATACAAGGAAGAAAAGTTCAACATAAAGATTTCTGACCTATTAGATGATAAAGAAAAAGAAAATATTTTATGCCAAATATTATCCTCAAATGAGTTCTGTAATCACAGGCTCAGGAACAAAAAGAAAAATGGGAATATAATTATGCAAATTAGCCTGCTCGCTTATGATGCTACTAGGTCTCGTTAGAAATGCACTAATAACCCAAAATGCCAAATCATAAATGCCAAAAATTTAAAAAGAAAAGAACCAAAAATGGCCCTTTTTGATTATAAAAATCAATGATAACAATGAATTGTTTTATCCCTAAACCACAAATAAATCTAAATTGTCTGATGGGTTCGAGAAAATCCAATAAAAAATTTAGTAAAATTAAATTAGGAGAAAAATTAAGATTCTAGCTGAATTAACAGGGTCAACAATTGCCTGTACAGAAATGCCCAGGTGTTCTGACAATTGTTCAGACGAAGAATCTGAGAAAATATATTCAAAATTTGAACCGTGATAGAACAACATATTCAGAATGTGGAATAGATGCCAATATTCGAGTTTTCATTATAACGAATTAGACGTGCTATGCCGATTGGAAAACAACCTCAGAAGAACTAATGAAACAATATGGATTGATAAAATATTATGCCGTTACGTCAAAGAAACGATTGGAAAATGAAAATTGGTACTGCACAAGACTTATGCAAAATGAGAACCAAATTGACTAAAAAGTTTGCAAGAGTCTCACAATTTACAAGAAGAAAAATCTAGACAAATTCATTCAATACCTAAATAACAATTATTCATCGCCAATGATTGAGGATTTAGATGTCAATGCCGCTGAAGATGAATAGACGTATGCGCTAAAGGTATGCATCATGTTCGAAGATTCAAACAGAAGATTGAGCTCATCCAATCAAACAAATATAGAATTTATCAGCTTCGATATTTTACCCATCAACACGCAGATGTTCAAATTAGAAGCCAAAAACAGTGAAGATAAATTGTTTCATCGGGATGACAAACACGCCAACAAACATAATGAATATAAATGTTTCCATTGTACGCTTTGACAAGAATGATAATGTTGTTGAAAAATTTAATACAATACATACTACGCTAAATTATGAGTCTGAGATTATAAAACTCTGTAAAGGGACTCCAGCGTTTCCCGCCCATTAGAAAAATAAATATTACATAGTTTCAACTGATTTTTAGAGACTCAATGTCCGGCTGGAATCTCCACTAACTGTCACATGTTTATGCACGGTGAAACCTGTCCCATCTGAAAGGAATCTAACAAAAATGCCAATTTAAATATTGATAGTTTCACTCAATAAACTGTAGTATCTATATATGAATTACTACTTATACATACAAAAATCTCATTTTGTATATATGTTCATAACTAGCCAAATCGTCGACTTATAACTCATGTATGACTATAATTATCTTTTTGTTGTTGATATTAAATATACACTCCTTTAGAAAAAGATGAAAAATTTCAAAAACCTACTGACACACGTGACTAAAATATTCACAATAACATATAAAATGATTTGATTCATCTCTAGCGAATTGTCCAGCCACCTAACTTTACGGGAGAAACTCTCACCCGATGATTGAAACCTCAATTTCAACTGCCCTGTCTATTCTTAATCGCACGTCTCAGACTTATGATGAGTTTCATTGATTTAACCTGTAGGGCTCCATAAACAATCTTGAATGGAACTATACTTAATTTATGCTTTATGATGATTTTATCCAAACTCGTGCCTTTGAGAAAGCTCACCCCTCTGCAAAGAGATGAATCACTCAAAAATATAAAAATCAAAACCTATTGAAAGAATTTATTTGTGATATAATGATTTATGAACTTTGAAAATTTAAACATGTCACTGCACCCAAAAACATTTGAAAATCCACGAACTTAGGGCAAATCCCCGAAAGTCTCAGATCCCGCTGAGCACTGCAGCTGCGATAGAGACGTTATGTACCATCCTCCCAATGAACTGTGCTCATCTGGTGATCCCTGACTGTTAATCAGCTGTTTCGGGTCTGGTCCCACTCCAGCTCAAATTAATTAATACTAACACTGTATCTTATCTAAAGAAAAAGATAAAACAGTTCATCCTCCTCTTTTCATACACGTTTAAAAATATACTGTATAAAAATAATTTGTTTCAACATTAAAGACTTATTTTAATACATTGTAATATTTTCTTTTCATTGTTTAGTTGTTGCTCATTAATTACTGTTCCCGTGCCCGTCCTGGGCACTGACTTTTAATCCAAAAGTCGCGGGTTCCGAATCTGCCGTCATTCTAATATAAATATAAATACAAATACAAATATATTAGATGATTTAGGTACAGACAGCAATATAAATCGTTTCTATTTACAGAAAAAGATGAGGTACCTAGTTTTAACGACATACAGCAAATTTTATATAATAAAGAAAAACAGACTTCAAATCTATTTATCAAATTATAAAAGTCGTTAGTCAAAAAATGAAATTTAATGATATACAGCAAATTTTATATGGAATAGACTTTAATCTGTAAACCCAATTAATCACTAGTTTTAAGGAATTTTAGCTCAGCTGGTAGAGTCTTGAGTTGAAGCTCCAAGAGGTCGTAGGTTCAATTCCTACAGGTTCCATTAATTATTTTATATTAAATTGGTTGTCCTCAAGATATAAAGTTCAAATCCCATACTGGCTGATGTTCTGGCTTATTTTAATTGGTTAAAATATGAGTAGACATTAAATGAATAAAGACTGGCACTCATTATTCATACAATTTAATATAAGTCTCAACTGCCAATTGAATCGCTGTTTGATGAAGAGTCCTTCAGCCCTATACATACCAAATCTTGTACAATTTAAAATTATATAGAAATGCTTTTTGTACAAGATTTTATATTGTCTCGTATCCGTCAACTGTGCCCAGCGGACTGTAAATCCGCTCTTTCGAGTCGGGGTTCAAATCCTCAAGCCCATTTCAATTAATATACCATTTATCGGGGTTCGACATGCTGGTTCTAGCCTCTTTCACAGCTGTGCGCAGCGTCCAAACTCGTACCCCTGAATTTATTTGAAATAATATATTTTCATATAAAATTATCAGAGAACATCATTCGTTTTAGACGATTAGAATTTTGCAGGATATAAAGAGTTATGCTTGAATCCTATGGTTTATAAGGAATCACATTATGTACGTAGTTATTACTTGATGATTTATTAGAAGAATTAAAAATAGAGGAATAGATACATCTAAATTAAATATTCAAGAAGAAACTGATGATTCTCTTTAAATTAAATATTTGGGCCTCACCCGTTCTACAGTATCCTTGAAAACCGTGCTGTTTCTGTTCTCAAAAGTCCGAATCCCACCCGCCCTGTTTCTTAATTTTTGCTGACGCCCACTGCAGTACACCTGATTTGTAATCAGACTGTGTCCAAATCCTGTCCCTGCCACACTTATATAGATGCAATACAGAGCACACCTGAAAAATTATCAAAAGTTCTTTTGTTTTACCATATATATTGCAGCTCAAACTTATCAGAGACCCAATTCTGTAAAAGTTCGTCGATTAATTCGACTCTAATCTTTATCCAAGAAATAACAAAAACTTATAACATTAGTTCCATGTTTTTCCACATGATACACATTGCCTGATCGTTGAAAAATTAGAGTCGCCAAATCTTAATCGTACTCACGATTAGTCTCGTTGACACATGTTAAGCAAGAAAACCCTTCTAAACAAATTTCAATTAGTTCGAATATATGGATTACAATTTCAAAATTGACTTTAAAAATTTCTTTTCAAAAATTAATTTTGATATTGACTTCAACTAAAATTTTG
>BNJV01002347.1_pt1 | contig 33274 bp, 62 predicted proteins | sample 8540591 | NCBI WGS metagenome assembly BNJV01 (sample SAMD00202457, study PRJDB9452) | human saliva metagenome | host: Homo sapiens | reverse complement strand
GGGAGTTTTTTTATACTAGAAAAACGAGGCGACAACGAGTTGTCTCGGACGCAGCACCTAGAAGAGGACCCGAAGTCAATGAATATTGCAGAGATTCTTGCACAGCCGTTGGATTCGTTCGATGTGGCCATCAGAAGAACGAGGTCTATGAAGTCGGCAGAGATTGCCATGGCTCTCGATCGAGAAAAAGCGGTGGCCTGGATAACGAAGGCAACGAGAAGGGGCGCAGATCTTGAGGCTATGCTCAAGAAGGTCCACCCAGCGAGCAACAACAATGATTAGGTGCGATAAGTCAGATGTTGACTTCTTCCCAGACATGCCGAGTACGGGAGTCTGGACCGACATCCTCAAGGACGAGGACGGCAATCGAGTGCTCGATGAGAACGGTGAAGTCATCGTCACCGGTGAGCGTTACTACTTTGAGATGGGCGATGAACTCACGCTCTATGACACTGACCCTTACGAAACCGAGTGGTTTCAGGAAGGTTGATGAAGAGGCGTACCGCAAGGTGCTCCTCGCTAAGCAGGGAGTGCATGGCATGCCCCGACAGAAGCAGTGCCTCATCTGGTCGCTGTTGAGCGATACCAAGGGTCATCGAGGGACCAGAAGAAGAATAGGTCCATCGCTGCTGAGGACCGCATTGACGTGACTCTCAGGGTGACCGGAGGCCGTAGTGCCGCTGCGCGACAGCGTATCTTGAACCGCATGGATTTCATGCGTCGCAAGGGTATTTATCCGTCCGATGAGGCCATGCGTTCTGCTGACATTATTATCGAAGCTGCCAAGAATGGCGTCAGTGCCGACGTTGCATTCGATCTCGTTGAAAAAGCAGTTCGCAGCCTGATGTCTCCCGTTCTTATCCCAGAGTCAGTTCAAGACTTTCTACACAATACTGGACTGAGTATCGACCAAGTAGCAAAGATCAGTGGTATCGACAAGAACCATCTTGTCTGGGCGACTGAGGGCAAGGTCAGTTTGGATGAAGCCCACCTACAACGATTGATCAGAGACAGTTCCAGGGTTGGATACTCGCGGGCTGATCAACTCATCGTTGCTGGAGTCTCCTCTCAAGAAAAAAACCTGGATGCAAGTTACCTACCGAGCGGAACCAAACTTGAACTGAAGAGTGCAGATCAAGTCAAGGTTGGAGACTATCTACGGTACACGGATGTGGATGGTCGCCGATACTGGGCTCAGGTTGAGGACGTACCGGACGAGTGGGAACGGACCAATATGGACGTAGTGGCATCCGACGTTTACATGACGTTGGATATCAGGCATAAGCTGTGGGTGGCCACCCTCAGGAGGACTGAAACCGGCATATTCTGGTAGACTTGAAGAAGCGAGAACTAACGCCCGAGAGAGGGCAAGAAATGATCAAGGAGAGAATATAGTGGAAGATGATGACTTCACTCTGCCGGGTGCGGTGACTCCGCCAACTCAGGAAGTGTTCGACTACTCAATGAACCTGCGCCGTCGCTTCGTGACACTCAAGTCAGGAGTCCCGGACAACGCAGCAATGGCTCTCTTTGATGAAGCCGTGGTATCTGGTGAGACTCAGTGGCCTGATCGCAGTGTCATCTTCGACTACTCGCCCCTATGAGGTGCTGGGCCACGTTCTTGAGCATCGAGGGTGGGATGAGCGCGACGGCGAGATCGACATGGTTGAGGGGCATCGGAGACGGCGACGACCTCAGTTCTTGATGCGCCAGTTGGCATCGGTAAGACGCTGGGCTATCTCGTCCCCTGCCTCCTCAACTACAGCCAGTTCATGGTTGCAACCTCCACGAAGGCACTACAGGACCAGATCGCTAACCAGGAGATGCCGCGTCTCGGAGACGATCTCTATGAGATTTATGGGTTCAGGCCCAAGTGGACCGTTCTCAAGGGAAGAGTAATTACCTGGATGAGGACAACTACAACCGTATCCTCTCACTCTCGCCGATGGAGCAGAATGTCGATGGGATGGACCGACGAGACAAACGAGATGGTCCTGGAAGAGATTGCCCGCCTAGAGTCACTAGAGATGTCTGGTGAAGGTGCAGGCTTCGACTCCGAGGGGTTGCAGACTAAGCTGGGGTATGAGATTTGGAGGCATCTCTCAGCGAACACCCTCAAAGTCTAAGTGGGTGCGTAAGACAGCTTGAGCGCGCCTATGGACAGTCGCAGGTCATCATCGCAATTCGGCATACGTGGTTAGCGTGGCGCAGATTGGAATGGAGAAAGTACCCGTACATCGGGTTCCCACAGGCCGTCATCTTTGACGAGGCCCGACCATCTGCCTGACATCGTCACCGAGTCCATGTCGTGCAGGGTTTGACCCGGCAGCTTCTGGGGCGGCAGGGGAGAACCTCAAGAACGTCGTCGAGAATATTGGCACTGGGACCTTTGAGGGCGTTCAACAATTTCCTGGATGAGATGTCGGAAGCCTCGGGAGTCTATGGAGTGCATGGAGGACGGCGTTGAAGGACGAGAGAGGTCATGGACATTGCCATGAGCTACGTGAAGATCAATGCCATGTTCGAGGAGGCATCAACGAGTCGGTGGATATGCTGAAAGGCATCCCGATTGACCTCTCCCCAGAAGTCGGGAGATCGGAGTATGGGCGAGCACCGTGCGTTCTGCGCTGCGACGGACAAGTTTCTGTCAGTGTCCGCACTGGCCGAATACTGCACTGAGCTTGGGCTACTGAACCTCTACTCTGCGGCAGCGGGACGAGAGGACCTGTCTGGCGACGAGGTGTTCTCGTTCCACATGAGCGTGGATGAGCGCAGTGGTTCTCGCGGCCAGGTGTTCGAGACTGTCGGCTTTGCTCCTATCTATGCCGAGCGATTCAGGGGAGGCAGTGCGTGCTTCGCTGACCGAGACTGGAATCCTGGACCTGGTGAATGAAGCGATCGGGAGGAATGCACCCGAGGGAGAGCCTGTTCAGATTGTTCCTGGTATGCCGTGGCTCCCGGGCATTGAGGTGGCGTGGCGTGAGGTGGTTCTTGCTAGCGGCACGATTTCTAATGGCGTGCGGGTTCCGCTTGGGCTCACGGAGTCTGAGTGCAGGAAGATGAAGTCGCGATTTGGATCCTGCGCGAGTGCCGCCTGTACAGTTTCCGTCCTCGATGGTTCCCCCAGAATGACCGTCGATGGATGTCAGAGGCCAGAGTGAAGCCGTGGAGCTTGTTTTCAACGATGGGTGGCCGCGCGTCAGTCCTGACCTCTAGCTACAAGAACCTGGATGAGTTTGAGTCGGATCATGTCAATTTCCCTGGGGTGAGATTCTCTGTGGGAGACTTAGATGAGAAGACGCTCATCGAGCAGTTCCGTGAAGATGAGAGGTGGATCCTTATCAGGGACGAGGGGTTCTGGGAGGGCGTAGATGTTCCTGGCCCCGCTTGCTCGCTGGTGATCGTTGACGATTTGATTCCCGATTCCCGTCTGCCGTCGTTGAGGCGCGCGAGGGTAGGTCGCGGGACGGAGGGTAAGGGACGGGTGTTCATGGGTGTGTCGGGTCCTGGATGGGAGCCAGATGGTCGCTGAGGCAGTTGGCCGACTGATTCGCTCTGAGGGAGATGTCGGTGGCGTGGCTATCCTTGATTCCCAGGATCTCAGAGGGCCCGGTATGGCAGTGCTGTTATCGGACTCCTGAATCCAGGACCAGGTACGCAATTCCATCGATGAGGTTTCGAGGCCTGGCTTGAGTCAGTCGAACCCTGATGAGCCTGGCTCCCCGGAAGATCACGAGTTTGATGATCGCCTCTGGGCATCAGCCGTTCCCGTGCGCAAGCGCAGGAAACTTCGGCTGATTCCCTACTGTTGCCCTAATATCATAGGGTAGCGGAAAGACCACCCCCATGAAAGGATATATGACAGAAGATAGCCTGTTTTTCAGAGCAGGACAGTACTCAGGATGACACGTCATCAAGAAGCGGACGTGGAAGGTTGAGAAGGGGAAGAACAAGGAGATCATCCCCAGCGGCATCTCTCGTCGGACGGCATGATGACATGCTTGACCTGTTCGACGTTGAGGATGTTCTGGACATCCCTGAATACGCCAGCACGCAGATGACAATCGACGACGTTCAGCGCATCGCTGGGACCAATGGGTTCAAGTCGATCTCTAGGTTCACCGGATGCGGTGGCTCAGCCACTGGGTTCGCGATGGCCAGGGTGGAACGAACTAATGGGCCGAGTTCGTGGACGCGGCGCGAAAGGGACGTTTGCGTCGAACTATGAATCGACCGTCATTGAGCCTGAGGAGCTACTTGCACTGGCGGAGGAGTGGTTTCGCAGATGACAGGAGCTGGCCTCTGGAGCCGGTGTGCAGCTTATCTCTCGAGAGGTGGAGGTGGAGGATAAGGTCGTGCAGCCGTCGCTGTCCTGGGAGCTTATCGGGACGAACTTCCTGACAGCGATGAGTCGCGAGACGTGTTTGGATCAGATGCGACGCTGGGTGAATGACTGGGCATGGGCCCCGCAGGGTGAGATTACTAGTGGAGATCGTTCTGTGGGGAGACGAGTTCATGGTCTTGACCCCTACGCCATGATGGACGCGCGAGCCTTGAGCCTGGCGAACTTGACTGTTTTGAGGGGTCCGTGCAGAAAATTTCAGTATGGCTGGAGTCGAGAGGGCTGAGTGGGGAAGGTCGCCGCGTACAGTGGTGAGCGTAAGCAGAAGTCGGATGACCTATTCTTTGAGTACATGCGACTTGTTCTCGCGTTTCGAGGCCCAAGTCCTTTGTCGCCGAGAATGTTCGGGGGCCTCGCTCTCAGGAGCCGTCGGTGGGCGTCCTGAGCGATTCGAGGAAGAGATGCGCCGTCAGGATGCGTCGTTGACGATCGTCTCCTGAACGCGGCCGATTTTTGGTGTGCCCCAGGGAGCGCCCTCGTCTCTTCGTTTTGGAGGGATGGGGCTGGCCTGGTGGACAGCTGGGTCGCGAGATGGGAGCCCGCATGGCCAAAGGTCGCAGTACCGATACTCGGTTGGGCAGGCTATCTCTGGCGTGGGGTCGGCATGGAGCGGGTCACGAGTCTTGGCTGGGAGGCTGACCTATTCTCTACGGGCGGTGATGTTCCTGAAGGGTTGGAGAAGTTCTGGAAGGACCGCTCAATATGCAGGGACACTGATTCCCGTTTCGCGGTTGGCGCGGCATGGTGGGATCCTCAGGGCCGGGCAGCTCTCCTGAGAGCGTACTTTGGAGCTTGTTCGTTCACACCCTGATCGCCCCGTTCCGACGGTCGGGCAAAAGCGCTGGAAATATTGCGGCTGCAGGGTGATCAGGCACCCCAATGAGTGCCGCAGTTCGCACGCCTGAGCTGCGAGCGTTGTTCAGGTTCCCCCGCGACTGCGAGTTCGATGGGAATACAGCAGGGGTGAGCGCATGGGACGTTCCGTGCCTCCCTACCTCATGAAGGCGATTGCCGAAAAAAACTTGCAGCACATGAGAAGGTGCACAGAGATAACGGAGCAAAGCTATGAGTTTTGAATCAGAAAGAACCGTGACGATGGGCGTCGCCGAGAGGGCAGGGGCCTGTCCCTCTTCACCCTGCTGGAGGAAGAACTGAGGAGGATGAAAAGCTCGAGTCTATTCGTATGTCGCCGTTTCGACTTCGCGCTGATGCTAGCCGGGCCCGGAGGTTGACCTGAATAAGGGTGACTCTGTCTACCTTGGGGTTGACCCCTCTCGTCATAGGGAGTTCCTGAACGGAGCTTCTGTGAGGCGACGATTGTTGACTGGAACGGCTTTCGCGCAGACGGAGATTTTTCTCGTCCCTATCGTCTGCGTGCCTTGAAGCGAGTCCTCGCAGGGGACGAGGGGACCCGAAAGCTCTGCTGACGGCTGGAGGTCGGGATACGTATCTCTCGGTGCCGACGAGTACGGTATCCTGCTGTATGAGTTCCGCCGAGCGTTTGTCGAAGAGCTGCTCCTGCCCAGCTATGACTACGAACTGCTCATGAACGTTGAGTTCCCTAGCATCTGCCCTGGTGAAGGGGCAGCACATTTCTCGTCAGGATGCGTTCGAGATGCTCTCGAAAGCTCAGGTACGTCAGCAAGCGCCTGAGCGCCGCCCTCCGAAAGGCCCGGAGGGGAAAGGGCGAGGAAGATGCATACTGGTCGTCTGTCAGACCGCGGTATGCGTTCGTTTGAGGAGCATTACGAAACAAACAGAAGAGGAAGGAGATGAACGTTTGGGAGCTGAAAAAAATCGAGACGAGGTTTTCGATGACCTGGACAACCGTGGCGCTGGAGATGACGCCGTGACTCCCGGGGGCATGAAGCCTCTCCCTGAGAATGACCCCGATCGACGGTCCTGGAGGAACCTGGAGGAGGGTGAGACTTTCGCGTTTGGAGGGCGATGTCGTTGACGAGTTCGAGGAGAAGGTGATCGCGACGAGATTCCCGGCTGCAATTACATGAGGCTGCAGAATCACGGGGTCGTCTCTCGTCTCGATCAAGCCTGGCGATACTCTCGTCGATTTTGGCTGCTCGCGAGGCAAGATGATTCGAGATGTCATCGAGCACGCTGATGCCAGTGGCACGGATGACATTCTTGGCTCGGTCGAGTTCGTCGGCTATGACATCGAGCAGGAGATGCTCGAATCTGCAAAGGTGGCTACCAGTAACCTCCTTGACCGCATCAGCGAGACCGCGACGTCTCATACGGGTACGCAGATCTCCTTGATATGCCCGAGTCTTTCGAGCATGAGGTGCGGACATCATTACTGCGGTTGTGAGCATCGAGTTCACGCCATCGAGTACCGCCAGCGCATCTATGCAGAGCTATGCAAGCGACTCGAAGCCTGGCGGCGCACTCATCGTTATGGAGAAGGTCCGAGCCAGACTCGGCTGACCTTGACGATCTGCTTCGCGACCTCTACTATGACGAGAAGGCACGAAACGGCCTGTCGCGGGGAGGCCATTGAGGAAGAAGCGCAAGAGCATCGAGCGCTTCCTGGTTCCTGAGACCGACGCTCGGAACCTGGAGAACATGTGCAGGCTGGGTTCTCCGAGTAGAGGTGGCTCGCTTCTGGCAGGGACCTGCGGGTTCTGCTCGTACCTTGCTAGCAGGACTGACCGCTCAGTCTAGCTCTGCCCCGCGCCCTCTCGCCGATACGATTAGCGAGAGGGCGCGATTCTAACGTTTAATGAATGAAGGAGTTGGGTTTGGATAGCAATAGCTTTGTGGAGAGGATCTAATGATGTAAACGACGCGATTGCCATGATGGCTGAGGCCAAAGAGCGAAAGCAATGTGAGTTCGCGAAGCGTGGACGCAGCGTGGCCAATGGGGAGAGTCGTTCGACTCACTCATGGACCTCGTTGGAGGGCTCGAAGAGGGGCGGTGCGGATCGAAGATGGAGCTGTCGACGGTTCTCCGACGGGAAAAGGGTGGACTGACGACCGAGCCTATCGGGCTATGGTTGTTAACGGAATGGACCACGAGACAACTGTGGGAGAGGCGCGCCTGTGGGATTTCCGTTCTATGAGCGTTTCCATGTATTGCCGCAAAGCGGCGAAGAGTGGGAGCCGTCCCTTGAGCGCAGAGGTCATCGGGCCGGAGATGCCGGAAGGGTGGCCTTGGTACTCTAAGCTGGATGGGTTGATGGCCCTAGACGGCGCTGCCGCTATCCTCTCCCGCCCTCGGTTAAGGCTGGGCGTTTCAGGGCGGTCGGAAACGCCCCCAAAGCCCCGTCAAGGCAGGAGAATGAGGTTCCGACCGAGGATAAGGACTCGGCTGCCAACGAGCCTCAAAAGGCGATTGAGGAATCGAAGCGTCGAACCTGACAGTTCTCACTCTTCCAGCCTCATCGATGAGATGAAGAGGTCAATCCAGAAGAGTGACGATGAGTTCGACTACGACGCAGCAATGATGTCCCTCATCGACGATACTGATGACGAGGACGATGACCCGCACTGATGATCTTGCTCGGATGCTTGGGTGTAGTCATGGACTTTGACGGCATGTTCGAGGCTATGGTTCTGATGGGCCTCAACCCGAATGAGTGGGAAAGTCAACTATGAGGGGCGATGATGGTGGAACGCTTGCTCTGGCTATCCTATATTCGTGTAGGGTATGTCGGTTTTCAGGAGCAATGACCATGGGAGCCGCTGATTGACACGGGTGGTTCGTGCAGGCAATGAATCTGCAGGACATGCCAGAGTTCTTTAGGGTGTGGGAGACGCTCAAAGAGTTTTCAGGCAGGTTAAGATCGGGAAGTCGGCGAATGAGATGGTCGAAAGAGTGGGTCATCTCAGGAGAACGCTCTCCTAGCAGGAATGATCAGGGCAGGACTGCCTGAGCCTAACACGAACTTTGTTGTTAGGCGCGAGAACGGCAAAGAGTTGACCGTACCTGACTTTGCATGGGAGGATGTGAACTCGCTTTCTTTGTAGACAGTCTATGGTGGCATGTCGAGGAGAGACCCGTGAGCGTGGGCAGGCGGTCGAGAGTGGCGACGCTGGATGTGATCGGCGGGCCGGATAAGATGTCGGGTCTCGCGCCGCAGAGGGATACTGACGACCGGTCGGGAACTCGGGTTATGGGTTGGCAGGTCCTTGAATGTACGGACAAGGACCTGGAGAGCGCATCTGGTGTGCGGAAGAGTTCGTCGTATCTCCCAGATGCTCAGAGAGCTGGGAAAGAAACAGGAGTGTCAGAGCTGGCCACTGCCCCGAGCGAAGAGGCGATGAGGACGTTTTGACTCGCGCGGAGTGATGAATTAGAGTCGAATAGGGCTGAACGATGACACTGATTCCGACGAGTTCCTGTTGTGAGGAACGCGCGCCCGCGACCGCGCCGAAAAGGGGCGATAATGAGGGCCGATAGGGCCCGAGGACGGGCGTTTGACGGACAAAAGAAACCCCCGGAGCCGGTAGAGGCTTCCGAGGGTTCTGAGGGCGCTCAGGAGGAGACTTCAGATTTGTCTCTCTTTGAGATGTTCGCCGATAGCTAGTGGACCACTAGACTGATGCCCCGTCGAAAAAAAGTATGCCTGTACGGCGGGGTAGATGAACTGAAAGGCCGCGTACGCGATGCCGGGCAAAAGGGTGCCGAGGCGCGACCTTAGCGGCCCAATGGAGTTTCGAGTGCGTGATTGCTGTGAAACATGGACTTCCTTCCCTTCCGGGTTGACGTTTTGCTTCGTGCGCGATCACTGACAGCTTCCCCTCTGACTTGTCGGTTGAGTATAGGAACCTGCCGTATATAATCAGTCGGTGTGAGTTGCCATACTGTCCGTAGTCGCTCGTGTCGAGGCCATTGTTTCGGGGTCGTGGGCGTAATGAGCCGCTCAGTTTGGCTGCGTCTCTGGGTGGTTAGGGACGGGTGCAATGACGTTGACCTGATCGGGTGTCGCGATCTCGTGGTTGAAGACCTGGTGAGACAATGTGGCGTTTATCGGTCTCGGGACGACGACCTGATCGCCGTTCTGAGGTGGTTGATGTACCGGAAGTTATTGCGATGGGTACGACGGTGGCCGGGATGGGCAAAGTTTCCGACCTCTCGGGGAGCTGGGTGTTGTCGTACCACGGGCGTAACCGTGATCGAGACACCGCACTTTTCGCGGAGCGGGCGGGTGCGCATGTAATCCGAGACAGGGATATGAGGGACGAAGATTTCACGGGGCGACGGCTGGTTATAGGCAGGGAGGGGGTCTGTGTGATGCGTCGGCTCTGTAACCTGCCCGTCCTCTGACGATGACGGAGGGGCGGCAGGGGTGCTCTGACTGGAACTGAGTGATGGCCTGATCGACCTCGCCGCTAACCTGGTACGATGTCGGGAATAGCTGCGGGCCGGGAATCCTCCGATGAGGATTGATGTTGCGGGACGCAGCTGGACGATAATTTCGGGTGAGATGGTCGAAAAACTGTGCGCTTCTTGCGCAGCTTGACCTGCAGGGATTTCTGCCGTCGTGCGTTCTGGTTGGACCCCAGACACTTCACGGGGTTGCCTTTTTATACTGACGGTTTGGTTTCTGGTGACGGGTCCTTGATAGTGCTGACGAGATTCTTGAATTAGTGCTCTTTGGCTCTCGAGGAACTTTTGGATGACGGGAGAGTCTTGGAGGAGTATGACTTGATGTTGCCGGGCATGGAGAAAGAGACGTTCGCATGGGGCCGCGATGGTCCTTAGTGGTGGGAGCAGACGACGATGCTGAGAACTCGGGGTTTTCCGAAAAGGGGCGAGCCTGTCAGTAGCGATTTCCATTGAGCAGGAAAGACGCGCTCTCCGTTGCGATTCTTCATGGGGAGGCCCTGCGGTCGGGGTTGAAGAACAGAATGTCGAGTACGTTACCAGGGCCCTGGGCCCTCTTGCCACTGGATGAGGTTTTTGGGTGCTTGAGGCTGGGCGCGTCGGTGGGACGGCGCGATTCCCGGATGACGGAACAGGGTTGGGTCTTGCCCTTCAGGCGGTCCTTGTTGGGTACAGCGGAATACCATGGTTGACCACCGTCATGGAGTAAGCCCAGCGCAGTCGAGAATATCTACGAACTGTCGCTCGGAGGCTTCGGGGCCGCGTTTGCGTGAGCTTGGGCGAGCGGCGTGGTACTGGAACCAGCCTTGCCTTTCCTGGTACCTTTTTCTTGTGGATTTTTGCTCCTTTTTCTACTTAAAGAGGTTATACTCTGTAGGGCACGAGCGTGATCGATTAGTCCGAGTATTCCTCGTCGAGTTCGATGCGGATGTTCATGATCGCGGCACCCATCTCGATTGCGAGCAGAGCATGAAAGCCGCGTCCCAGGGCGCTTCGCGCGGTATGCTGACTTAATGAACTGAGATGTCGTTCGCCGGACATAGCAAAGTCTTTCCTATTGAGACTGACCACGTCCTCTCGGTTCATGAGATCGAGATGCAGACTTGACAATGGATGCGACCGGCTCAGTTCCCACTGTCTGAGTCCATTGCGCTGGTGAGAATCACCGATGCTTCCTGCGAGGACGGTACATCTCCCCTGACGGCACATCGGAACGCCTCAACCTCATAGTCCTCCGAGAACGCAAACCACCTCTTGAGCACAACGTCAGCCAGGGTGCCCATGGGATGCGTACGAGTGACGGAGGCGACGCGAGTCGCCTGAGTCGGTATTCACGCCCATAGCGAAACGAGTGAGGGAGATAACGCTGGGAGAAACTTCAATATCGGAGATGTCCGCAATGGGCCTATCAGAGTCACTGTTGCGTGTAGATTCCTTGACCGCAATCTCAACGGCAACGGCCTGTGTCGGCACGCCAGATGCAATCGCAACATCCATGACAAAGTCTCGCCTGCCCTCGTCATTCGAGATGCGGCGGTACATGGACTTGCACCACCTGTAGAACTTCGACGGCTCACCCTCAAACTCTTTGAGCTTACACTCAATCGCGTATGCTCCGAGATTGTGAGAGAGTGACTTGTCGATGACCTGGATGATCTCGTCTGCGCCGGTCTCGCTCTCTCGAATGATGTCGAACGGGTCTTTCCCATCAGGGAGGAGATGGCTCGCGGGGTGAACATCGACATCTGGGTATTCGTACTGCATCCATGCAGAGTTAATAGCCGACGACGCGCAGCAGAATCACCATCGGTCATGAAGATGATTCTGTCAACGCAGTCGGCGAGATTTTTCGCGTGAGTCGTTGATAGGGCGGTACCGCACAGGGGCTACCGAGGCGAGAGAGTCATCAATGTAGTTGACAGTCTCGTTGATCGCAAAAAGCATCCATGTAGCCCTCAGTGACGATGCACGTGTTCACACCCTTCATGTGGAGCCACTCAATATCGTAGATGTCGCGGGACTTGTCGTATGCTTCACCGTTGGTGGGGTTGAGGTACTTACTATCAATGATCGTGTCGATAGGCCCCTCAGTCTCTCCATCGACAGAGACAAACTCAGGGGACGATGCGACCAGATATGGCAATGACATCTCCGTGCTCATCTTGCACCGGGAACGTAATGCGGTTGACAATCCTGCAGTAGTAGCCGCCAGTCTGCGCCCGTGGGCTCAGGAACCCAGCCGCCTCAAGAACCTCAGGGCTTGTAGTCCTTCTCAATCTGTCGGAGAGTGTCCTTGCTCAGGAATCCAATGCCGTGATCAAAAAGTCGGTCCTCAAGCTTGGGATTTTCCAATCATGCGCGATGCCAGATACGCCCTGGCGATAGCGGCATCACCTTCCGGGTCATCATCTTCAGGAGATAGTGCATCCGCACACCCTATTGGCAATATCGTTGAGAGCCTTGACGATCTGCTTCCTGGTGACTGCCTGCTTACGTTCTTGCTTGGGCAGAGTGATCTTGAACTCGCGAGCCATCTTGTCCAGAAGCTCTCGGTTAGCCTCCATGTCATTGACTCCCGCGTACAGATCAATGACACTGCCCTGAGCGCCGCAGGAGAAGCACTTGAAAAGTCCACGCTCAATGTCAACAGACAGAGAGTTGGGGTTGTCGCCACCGTGGATGGGGCACTTGCACCTGGCTCGTGAACTTCCATCCTTCTTGACGTTTCCAACAATGCTCTCCAGGTATTCGAGAATGTCAACATTCTCCTTGACGAACTGGAAAGCGTCAGACTTGTTATCGTGCTTCATCCTGCGGCCCTCGCTTCAGATATATCTGCTACTTACTCGTCGTCCTCATCCTCACCCTCTTCATCGTCCTCCCTCGTCGTCCTCCTCGTCGCTTTCTTCGTCGTCATCTTCATCTTCATCCTCGATGTCGTCGTCATCTTCCTCAGACTCATCCTCTTCGTCATCTTCGATGTCGTCGGCATCATCGTCCTCGTCAATTTCTTCGATGTCATCAGCCTCTTCGTCATCCTCGGACCAGATGAACTCATCGGCGATGGTGTCATCCTCAGAGAGCGTGTTCAGAATACGCTGCTCCATGAACGGTAGCAGGATATCGTAGTCGGCAAGAAGTACCTTATCGAAATTGCCGCGCTGGTACTTGCTGATGAAGTGGCCATACTCGATGGGTTCAAAGTCATCGACCTCTTCACCGTTCTCGCGTCGCTCTTCGATGATGCCAGGCATGGTCTCATTGTAGAAGTCAACCTCCTCGCGGCTGAGGATGTAGGGTGTGCCAAGCCTTCTTGCTCTCCAAGAAAACCTTGCCGTCCTCGTAGGTTCCCTTCATGTCCTTGAGGATGACTCCAGACCTAGCGCCATATTCAATGACATCGTTCACCCAGTCGATAGGCTGACCGGCAGGAAGGTAGGACTCAGCCTTAACACCAGGCGAACCAACCTTATTCTTTTTCGATCTTGTAGAAGATGGTCTGGCCGTCGGCTCCATCGTCATTGTTACGACCTTCAATCCTACGGCGAATGAAGACGCGGATAGAGTATGCAAACTTGAGAGCGCGGCCACTGGGCGTGCTCACTCCCGCCCATGTGTGCACCGATATTCTCTCGCACCTGATTGATGCAGAGGACCGTCGTGTTCGTCTTGCGGGCCTTGGTGACGATCTTCGGCATCTGACGGCTCCACACGCGTGCAGCTGAGGCCATGGTCTGCTTGTCTGCGTCCGAGTCATAAATGTCCCTATCCACCATGTTGGGGATGGAGTCAAGGACGATGAGACCACCCTGGCCCAGCTCTCCGAAAACGTCCATCGTGCCAAGTGCGAGGTCGATAACGTCCTGCAGGATGGAAGTCTGGGGAGATTGCTAGGGTTATCGACATCGACGCAAGTTTCTTCATGTACGCGGAGTCGAGGGGATTTTCCGCGTCGATATAGACAACAGGGATGCCTTGCTTCTGGGCGTGGCCGACCGAGAGGAGGCACTGAGTTGTCTTGCCAGACGATTCATCGCTGAAGATTTCAGAGACTCGGCGAGGCCAGCCGCCCACACCGATAGCCATGTCGAGTGACAGAGAGCCAGTTCGGATGATCTTGTCATCGTCCCAGCGACGAGTCACGCCGGTCATAAAAGATACAGGCTGTTTCGATCGTCACTCGAGCGAAACTGACGAGTTGATGCTCTGCTGGATACGGTCGATAAGGGCTGCGTAATCTTCTGCCATGATTCTTGTCTCCTAGAGATTGTTTTCTGATGATTGATCTTGGTCGTAGTTGCATGCTTCTTGATATTGACTTGCCAGTTCAGCTACGTCATTATCAAGCGGAAGATTCCCAGTTAACAGTCTAGCTTCTTGGATGACCTCCCAGTGTTTCAGGGCTTCGATCAGGTAGTCAACCTGGTCCTGTTCAAGATCGTTGAAACTTTCAATGGTTGGATAGGATGGGTCCTGGGCATGAAGGATCGTTAGCGAAGAGGGTCTGTCCTCTCGGTTGAAAGGACCTGCTGTTTTGCAGCTTTTGGATAGAGGCAGCCCGATTCGCTTTGGTCGGGCCATAGCTGGGCTCCTCGTCGTCTGAGATGGATTGCAAACTGTTCTCAGTCGACCCTTCGACCGATACCGAGGGGATGTCGTTGAAAAGCTGCGAATAGGGGGCTTGATCGAGCCAGTGGGCGCTCCATCGGGCGTACCGAGAGGGACAGGGAGCGCTCAGGAGTTCCGCGCCGTCAGATGGCGTTAGAGAGCGTACTGCTGCAGTAACGATCTCCTGGTCTCTCGAGGCACGTATGAGTAGATGTCGAGGATAGGCTCAGCGAGCTCCTTGAACCCGAACTCGCTGGTGGAACGCAGCGCTCCTGAAGATTGCAGGAGGGCCGAAGTCAATGGCCTCTCGGTGGGCCTCAGCAGATGCGTTCGTTGGTGCAGGGTGTTGTTGTGCTTGTCGGGAGGCAGTCGAAGTCGTGCTCGCGGACGCTGAACATGGACTTGTTGTGGTCTAGGGTGAGACCGAAGGGTAGTGTTTGAGGCGTCTCAGGCATGGGTCGTCTGCTGGGTGAGGACTCGTCGTTAGCCTCGCCCATGAATATCAGTGTCCGAGAAAAAGGTGGTCATGGTCCGTGAGGTCGGGGCAGTAGACTGACTGCTTCTGGTGGGCTCCGAGTCGCGAGAACAGCTCTGAGAGAGGCAGACGGGTAAGAGGCGGGATTGGACTGGGTCCTGGAGACCTTGTCGTCACGTGCGTGGATGACTGAGGTTACTACGGGCGGGGATAGAGACCCGCGTGGGACTCGCTTGATGAAGTTGTGCGAGCCTGGGACGTGCGGGTTGGGTCGGGGTCACCGCCGTGCTTCTCTACGTAGTCCCTGGCGAACTGAGATGAAGTGACCGCGTTCTCGGGAGCTCCTTTGCTGACAGAGTTTCCGGTCTGGGTCAGGGGATGAAAACGGTCACGCGAACTCGTGGATTTTCAGGGCTGGTACGCGCGGAAAAATGATCTTGTTGCGCGGAATGTTCATGAGCCTGAACAGGAGGTGTGAGAACTGAGCGATTGCGCGGCCACTTAGCAGGGGATGAGACGGATGCCCATGGTCCCGGGCGGTACGGGGTGAGGCTGAAAACCTGGTAGTCCGAGATAGACTGCCCGTGGTTGAGTGATCGGTTGGCGACAGACAGATGTCCCTGTCGTCCAGCGATCTCGGACTTGCGAGCAAGAGCGAGCTGGTTACCCTCACCGATACCCGAAATGAGGTACGGCTTGTTCAGCTCCTTTGCCTTCTTAGAGGCTGACTTATAGAGCCAGGACACTCGAGGGTCGGGCCTAGTGCGATCTCGTGATTTTTCGGAGCATCGACGACGTGCTCGCAGAACTTATCCGGGTCATGGTCAACGACGAGAGGGTGGAACGGCAGGGTCGTAGAACTCTGCAACCTGCTTCGCCTTGCGGAAGTCCGTGCTCTCTTTCTCCTGGCCGCGAGTCAGGAGATGACTGTAGGGGCGAACACCGATGAAAGCAGGGTCCAGAGAATGCAAAGAGACTCTGCGCCACCTGATAGCATGATTGCTGTATTGTCGGTGTTCAGATCAAGCTTGTCTGCGAGAGTCTTGCAGATGAAAGTCATGTCCTCATGAGACCGCTGAGACATTTCTGCTTGCAGCTTGTCCTCTTCAGGGGTGAGAGGTTCAGTCACAGACCCGTTGGGGCCGTACTCTCCCTGGAAGCCACCTTTTTTTCTTTTGCCATTCTAATTCCTGTCCAAAGTACTCATTCATCGTTCCGATGAACACATCGTCTCTTAGCGGTGAAGCTAGGTCAATTATATCTTCGCTGTCCCCGTTAGCTGACTTCTTGCTCTCAGGGATAAGTGCTCGCACGAACGGGTCAACGATAATCTCGCTGTCCTCGCCGTAATCGACACGGGCGACCATGTATTTGTAATCAGGTGCATCAACCTTGCGAGTGCCGCCCTCCATGCTCAGCCCCTCAAGCTCTACGCGAGAGACGCGGCCCGGCATGGCCTGCTCAAGAGACTCAATGAAGCGCATGACGCCACCCGACGAAATGGTGGCGTTCGGGCTCATCCCTAGTTGAACGCGGGCCAATCTTGTCCGCGACATCATAGATGGTGCTGACCGTCTCGGGTGACACGCCAATGGGCGTGTAGGGATTGTTGCGGCTGAAGATAGCCCCATCGTTGCCGAGTGATTCCGGGGAGAAAAAGAGCTTGCGGGTGAATCAGCTGCTCCTAGTGGCTTTCCTCCACCGAACAGCCCTGTCTTTCAGGGTCGGGAGAAAGTGACCGGCGAAGCATCTGCAGAATGGTCCTCGACAAGACCTTTGTGCTGCGAGCAGCGAGTTTCCCCGTCCCTCACTACACGGCGGCACCCGTTGTATCCACAGAACTTACCAGCCACTTACCGCTCCTCCGCTTATTCCTTGTCCTTCATGGACTCTGCAGATATCAATGAGGACATGCCAGTTATTCAGGCAGGGCACGATCCTTGATAGGACATACGCGCACTGGCCGCAGTCCTGAGACGCAGCAGGATTGATGCGAAGCTCGCGAGTGTTCTCAATCTGGTTCATCTGAGAGGTGACCTCATCGATGACCGCGTTGACAAAAACCCTTGCGCTCCTCGGGTGGCACGCAGTCGGGACATTCGGGTTCCTCCGTGAGGTACCACTGCTCGATGTACTCGGTGCCAGGCTCGGTCACTGAATACATGCCAGACTTGAAAAAAACTCCAAGTCATCAGAGGACGGGCTGGGATCTTCATCGAGGTGGCTCTTACCCGTCTTGTAGTCGATGACGGGTTGCCACCTTTCGGAGACTCAACGATCAGGTCAGACTCGCCCGTTGAAGGAGATGCCGTTGATCTCAGCAGCGACCACTTTTCCTGCGCGATGACCTTTGTCCGCTCAGGGCGGTCATCGAAGGCAAAGAGGTTGTCGATGCGTGTGTCAACACGCTTCTTGATGAACGAGCGACCACCCTGCTTGGTGAAGTTGCGAAAAGGGTGCTCGATGGCGTACTGGAAGTCCTTGAGCGTGTTCGAGTCGATGATGCCGCCCTTGATGTCGCCAGTGGTTAGGGGCCTCCCAGACGTCATCCTTGATCTCGTGCAGCGTCTGTTCATCACGATTCGCCAGGCGCTCCTTGTAGAGCAGTTCAATGACTCGGTGAACCGCAGTACCGAGAACGCCAAAGGTGTTGGGCACGAACACGCCACCCTGGTTTTCAGGGGGCATGTCGTTTCAGCGAACCACGAAAGGGGCATCCGACATACTTGATGAGATGACGGGCTTTCGGGTCTTGCGACCGCCACGGTTCCTCTGAGCGCGAGTCTGGTAGGAAGTCAGCCAGTGATCGGGAATCGTCACAGACTCACCTGACGACAGAAGCCCGGCAATGAGGCCCCGCCCATCGAAGAAAGCCTCAGCGTTATCTGTCACTGGAACTCCTTCAGGAGTTTTAACGGCAGAACTCTGGCCATTACCGGAATTGTCCAGGATGTCCTCGATAGTATCAAGCTGGCGGTCGTTGAGCTTGATGCCCAGGATGTCCTCGATCTCATCGGCAATGAGGGTCCACGTCCTCGTCCCCTGACCGCGTTGACCAGCTTCTTCGTGACCTTAGAATCCTGGCTGACGTTTCCGTAGTCAAGCTTGGGCATGACGTTTGCGATGTATCGAACCTCGTCACCCTTTTCTAGCCCCTCAACACGCGCAAACGCCTTTCGCAGGAACATCCGCTTGCTGTCGAATTTTTCGATGTCCTCAGGGAATGGACCGCGACGGAGCCGTCTCGACGTAACATCGGTCGAGCCGTTGAACTCAAACCACCCGAGTGAAGATAGACTCAGTCTTGTCCTCGTCTCGCTCAGGGGAATACTTGATCTCGTACTTGGTGCCAAGGGTGAAGTTGCCAGATCGACGCTCCACCTTCTTGACGCTCCTGATGATGACAGGGAACACCTTGCTCTTCGTCTCGATCGGGATCAGCGTGCTTCTTCCGGGTAATTGCGTCCTGGTGCTCCATGAACCCTTCGAGGGAACCCGGACGGCCTGATCGACAGTCATGGTTCGATTGAGCTCTGCCGAGAGAACCGTTTGGACGAAACCTCAGGGTTACTGAGAGGCTCCCTGAGAATGCGAGAATGTACTGCAAACGCTGCAGTTGAGTTCTTGCGCCTTACTTGCGAGGGAGGAGCAGGATGGTCGAGGACTCAGGTGTCGTCGAACCCATGGCTGGGTCATCCTGCTGGGATAGAGGGCACATGACGAGGTTCTTGTCGCCCGCTCAGAAGACTCGGATGTTGAGATCGTGAGCTCAGGGGAGTAGGGGAAGGTCATGACAGCCCGGGCGAGCTTCGCGCTGAGCTTCTTGCCGTTGCCTTCATGGATGGATGTCTCGGGCGGCATGTGCCCCTCAGAAACACCTATGGAGAGTGATGTGAGCACCGGAGGGCTTGAAGGTGACAGTTTCCTTTGCCAGGAGTCTTAGTTCAGGATGAGGAGGATCTTGCTGGCCTTACCCATGGCCGAGTTGAGTTCGTCGCGCTTTGGGAAAGGGTTTGGCGACCAGGGTCTCGGACAGCTTGGGAGATCTGCGGGATAGTGCCCTTGTGGAAAGCGTTGGAAGAGTCGATGTTGCGGGCGGGAATCAGATCTGGGACAGCTACCTTCGACTTGCGGTCGTCGTTCTTGGTGTAACCCTTGACTGCGGAAACGCCCTGGGACACGGTCGGTACCCTCAGGGGCGGATGGACTGGGACGGGATATCCGTGACGCGGGCCGGGCGGAGGATGGCGGGACTCAGTTCATGTTCTCAGGACGAACCATGCCGTAGAGACATGTCGCGGTCCGACTGGGCCCTCGCCGTTGGCGAACGAGAACGACTTTTTGTCGGTGCTCTGGACGTTCATGTTATCGTCGCTGAACTGGACGTAAACGTGAGACATGAGCTGGCTGCGGGTCATTGGGCGGGAGGACACATGCACTGCCGGTCCCGGGCGTGAGACTGGAACTTGTCCATGGAGATGAAGAACATGGCCAGGGTCGTCGTTTTGGGGACGTCCTTCATGCGTGGCGCGCTGTCTCAGTCTGTGACGCTGTGCGCAATGGCCGTCATCTCAGGGCCCTCGGGTCGGATACCTGGACCTCGTAAATCTTGTCGCTGTCATTGGCGACGCTAGAGACCTCGGGCCCTTGGCCGACGAGGGGTGAGAGAACGGTTGGGACTCTCCCATGTCGATGGGTGGCCTTGCCGGGCGTTTCGGTCCGCTTCTGCCTGTGAGCGGAACTGGGCGCGAAAGCTGGTTCTCGGAGGTGAACGTGACAGTGCCGCTCTCGTGGGCTTTGGGGCCAGGGATGCTGGAGTAGGTGATGGAAGTGGTCTGGCGGGCAGGGAACAGTGGGCCTAGACCGGGTTTGAGCGTGAGAGACAGGAGGGTGAAGTTCTGGTTATTGATCTTGAGGGTCTGCACTTGTCTTGTTCTTGGGATGGAATTCTTATCAGGGCGCGATTCTCTTTCTTGATAATTCTGGGAGCTTATCGGCTGGGAGAGAGACGGTGGACAGGGAACTCGCTGTCCTTTTTCGATTGAGGAGGAGGGTTGCCGTTCTGGGTCATGGTCCCGTTGTCGGGGACGAAGCACTGGTCAGCGGGCTCGCTTATGAAATTCGCCGTTGTGCTCCATGAGTGACAGAATGATGCAGGCGGGGAACAGCTAAGTGGAAGAGGGACCTGACCGCGCTGAGGGTTGGCCTTCGCGTTAGCGATGAAAGGTGTCCGACTATCGGGCACCATGTCTCCTGGTTGCGTTCTTGACCGTGCAGTTGAGGGACGGTGCTTCTTCTCAGTTGCCCGATGTACTGCGTGTGGAGAGTTTGGGATAATGGGCGGATTACGGATACCTCTGTGATGGGTTACTCTTGCTGAAGAGGGGTAGGGTGGGTTTGTTCGTGCTGGTGGATCGTGGTGGGAGATAGAACCTGATCGAGCCTGTGTTGGATGAGGGTAGCCTGTGGGTTGGAAATGTCCTTCTCCAGGGGCTCTCGGTAATCACTCTTGCCGCTCCGATGTTTGGATCACCTCGATGACGCTGCCGCGGTGGGCGGTCTTGTGGACGAGAACCTTCTGCGGGAGCGCATCGATGACCTACTGGTCATGGGTGACGGGAAATTGGATGGGCGATACCCAGGTTGATCGCCGACCATGGGAGAACGATGGGCGACGCAGGGACGGGCGTCGATGTGGAGACGAGGAGGCAGTTAGGGGATGATCGTGCCAGTCGCGCCAGGGTGGCAGGGTGGGCATGGTATGCAGACATGTTGGGATGGGATCGAACTCAGCGGTCGGAGGAGAAATAGCTCGAGGGATCGCTCGCTGCCGGTTTTCGGGTCGTGAGGACGATGTCTAGTGACGGCTCGAGATGAGCCGTTCTTAAAGTGCCTTCTTGGGTGCGGAGACTTGGGACCATGTTCTCGCTACCAGGGGAGGTTGAGGAGGATGTTGTTCTGTGGACATGGATCTCGCTAGGGAGGGTGCGTCGATGAGATTTGCCGGAATGGAGACGACTTACTGGCTTCGTAGATGAGTGAGATGTTGGATCTCAGCGAGACGGGTCTCCTCGATGGGGTTCTTCGAGTCCTCGAGTCGCTTCTTCTGGTCCTTGATCGTAGCCTTGTAGGACTTGATCAGACCAATGACCTGGAGTGCTTCTTGATCTGAGACTTGGACAGGACGATCTTTCGCTTGATCTCGCAGTATCGGGTCTCGATGTCGTCGGGCGCGTCCTCTGCCTCTTCGGGCTCCTTGTCAATGGAGCTGAGCTTGAACTCGTGGGCATGGGACCCAGATTGTCGATGTCCCGCCTGAATGGCGGTCGGGATCCGGGGTCTCTTCGATCGCGGTCCTTGATGGACTGGATTCGACTGAGCTGGAGACTGGACGCGGGGTTTGGAGGCGGGCGACGACGGGACAGAGATTGACTTATGGGTCGATAAGCGAGGCTTGTTCGCCTCGTTGGTGGCAGCCTTGGCCTTCTTATGATCTGCCTGCGCCTTCGAGACCGGGAGGTTAGCGATGTCGGGGATTGGGTCTGAGCGCGCTGAGATCTCGCCGTTGTTGGCGTCGATGATCTCGTTGGGTACCGGTGGTCGTTGGATGCTGGGAACTCAGGGGTGCATGAGGAGCACCTGCGCCGTTATCCTCAATGGCGTGCTGACGCTTATGAGCGTTGGTTGGGAGCCGACTGAGCGAGACTGCTTCGAGACGGGACGGAGAGCCTGTCGCTAATAGTCGTGAGGGTTGTCGGGTTGGGGATCGGGGACGTGGGCGTCGATGTCGTTGGACCTTCTCGATGAGAGACTGGAGCTCCTCTGAGATGTTCTGAGTCTGGGGCCTCGATCTTGCCGACTTCCTTCTTGGGAGAGTTAGCTCTCAGCGGGCCTTCTCGATGTCGGTGAGCTCGCCTTTTAGCGCTCGGGGTTAGCCGCGTGCTCTCGCTCAATGCTCTTGCGGCAGGACTTGATCTGTGAAATCTTGGTCTGAAGAACCTGATACTGTGGGTGGGTTTGGGGCTGGGGACTGGTTTGGGGCGTTGAGCTGGTCGATCTTGTTCTTGGCGCGGGTCATGGTCGAAAGACGCAGCCTCTTCCTGAGCGTCGCTGAGGCGAAAGCCTGGGGTCTTCGATGGACTGTTCTGCAGACTCAGCGAGGCATGGAACGAAGAGATCTTGGGAATCGGGTGACCGCTTCTCGTTGGGTATGGGACGGGAACTTGGGACCACCGGAGGGCCTCAGGGGACGGAGCTCAGTGATGATCTCCCAGCATGGGCGAGGGTCTGGGGCGACGAAGCAGTTGCCGGGTCATGGTTCGATGGAGAGAGGCGGGGGACTGCTCTGAGGGTCCCTGTCAGATTGATGATCTGCGACTGGGCCGACAGGTTGGTATGATCGCCGAAAACAGGGCGGGCGGCGGTCGGCGTCGGTGTGTTTGGAAAGCTTGAGTTTTGCGCTCTTGCCCAGCGCTTTGATCAGGTGACTCACTGGGGTTGGTTGTCGCGAGTGGAGAACTCTAGGGAGACGGTGGGTTGGTCGTAAAAGGCTGTTGATAACCAGATTGGAATCTTGGGCGGGCTCGATATGTTTTGAGACGGGATCCGATAGCGTGAGGAATAGTGCTTTTACCCGCGGATTGGACGGGAGCATAGCCGTGTGGGTGGGTCCGTCATGTCGAGTCACGGTCATGGTGAGAGGAACCCCTGGTGGCAGATTCCTGAATTTCACTTCTTGCCCTTCCAGGAAATATCTGAGATGCTAGCTAACCTCTAGTGTGCTAGGAAAAGGGCCCCGGATGCTTCGGGACCGGGGCCTCTTGGTTCCCCTCGTTTGGCTAATGATCATGGTCGTGGGACAGTGCGCGCTGAACGACGGCGACAGGGTCGGACGGCAGGTCCGCGTTGGTCGTCGTCAGATGAGCGCTTGGGGGAGGAACAGCGACAGCGGGTAGGCCGCTCCTCCTCTTCCTCATGGTCGTCGTCGTTAAGGTTGGTCCTCGTCCTGGTCTCAGGGCGCGTCGGCGAGAACGCGAGGACGGGTGGCGCGCAGATCGACAGGGAGCGACGCGAGGAACGGTGGTCGTCGTTGGTCGTTGTCTGGGGTCGTGCGGGCGGTGATCTTCCGAGATATTGGTAATCTCGATGTCGGGCATCCTGACGGACGTTGCGGTCCCTGTCCTCCGGTTCGTGGTGTAGGGGGTGGGCGATAACGATGACTCGCTTGCCCTTCTTGAGGGTTGTCAGTGCGGGCGCGGTAATTCCCGAGGGCTGGAGACGTAAAAGACTCCTTCACTGCCGTCGTAGTTGCGGTAATTCGCAGGGCATAATGGCAACTGCCCCGCCCATGCAGCTCCTTAGGGGTCTTGGGACGAGGTTGCCTTTCGATACGGGATCCTCGCGCGGAGACTTAGGCTTGGAATCGTTGTCGGGTCGTAGCGTCAGTTTCGATCTCCGTTTTGAGTATGTCTTGTGTTCCATGACTGCCTCCAGTTTTCAGGGCGACGTTGTTAGTCTACCCCGAGAAAAAAACTTATCTGCCGAAGTCTGCGACGCGACTTCTTTCTGACAGATCTCGTCGAGACCTCTTGGTTCCTGCGAGCACGAGACCTGTAATATGCGCCCGCAGGTGCCTGGTTCTCCTGGCTGCGTTCCATGGTCTTCTTCTTGGCCTCTTTCTGCGGGCGGCTCTTCAGGCGTGTAGCCGTGACGGGGCGGTTTGGGACTCAGCGCTGCTGCTCTGCGCATCGCTTCTCCGCTGGGACGCTGGGCCTACGCCTTTCATGGGGCCTCTCGCCTGGTCTTCGCGTGCGCTCTCTTTGCTTAGCGATACCCATGGGCTGCCTTGGAGGGCCGGTGGGAGGACTCGAAGAACCCGCCGACTGACGGGCGCTACTCTGGTTTTGCTGACCATGAGGTTATGCTGAGGGTTTGGTCGAAGCGGCTGGGTGTGGGAGGCAGGGGGAATAGCGGGTCGATATTGGTGGGGCGCTGAGTCAGCTGCTTGACCAGGGGCAGGGGCTGGCTTTGCTCGGGCCTCATGAGCCTTTTAGTCTGCTTGAGTCATGGGTGCCCTGCCTGAGGGAGAGTGGTTTGGGGATCATTGAGGTGCTGTGCGTCGTAAGCGTTGGACACTCTGATCTTTGAGCTCGTGGTCGGTGGGTGTCCGCCGTCGCCGTTCTGGATGCGATTCGGGTTTCGGGTGGGTTCGTTCCGGCGTTGATGGGCTCTTTCCGATGCGAGTCTGAGACGCTGAGGTGAATGACTTGTAATCAGTGTGGGCGGATCCTGCGGTGAAAGCTGGTACAGATCTCCGCGATGCTGGGCTACCTCGGTGGCGGTTCGTGGGTGGTTGGCGATGAAGCGTTTGGGATAGCCGACCGACGTAGGGCGGTGCCCGTCGTGTCTGTGGTCCTGTAGTATTCATGGAAAATCTTCCGGTGACTGCGGATCGACGGAGTTGTTTTGAGGAGGTGGGTGAAACAGGTTGCGAGCTACGAGGAGCCTCTTTTCTGCGGGCCCTTGTCGGTCTCCGGCTGATCTTAATCGGAGTGTCGTTGATGGCTGGGTCGAAAATGAGAGAGGGCAGGTCAATCATGTCTGGGTAGGGATTGGGGCTGAGCTTTGCCGGATGTCGCGGCAATGAGGTTTGGGCACGACGCCTCGCCCTCTCGGGAAGGGACGAGTTTCAGGTTGGGATTGAACAGGATAGAACCCTGATTGCCGGGAGCGACCTAGGGGTATCCCTGTGTTGCAGAGGCCGTCGGGCGTTTTCCAGGGAGGGTTTGGCGCAGGGTTCCAGCGCTCCGATGGATTTTGGAGCCTCCTTGTTGCGAACTTTTCTACCACTGAGGGATACCAGGTCGTTGATCTGGGATAGAAAACGGTCAGTAAAGAGATGGCCCGCGGTTGGTTTAACGACAGCAGGATGGTAGAGACAATGGGTTTATTCCTCGTCGTCCTCTTCTGCTGGCTGGAGACCAGATAGTCGTTGCTCACGAGATTCCGTCGATGGCAGAGGGATGGAGCTTACGACGGATAACCGAGGGAGCCGTCGGGGTTGGATCTCGGACATGTCGATCACTGACGGCGGGTCAGAAGTGCGATCGGGCGGGTAGATGAGGCTGTCCTCCTGCTTGGTGGAGAACACCTGCTTAGGGGTGTCCGTCCTCCTTTGTGAAGTGACGGTGACGGGTATGCAGTTGACCATGTCGATGTCGCCGATACTGGACGAAGCCGGTGGGATCGGGTGGGTCGAACGTGGACTTGGCAGAGACGGTTGGGTGGTGGGACGAGACCGGCGGAGATAACCTCTGCCTCTGGGTCCGAGGGTTTCGCTGAGGCGGTGCCTGCCGCGCTACAGCTCTTCTTCGGAGGGGTCCGTGTGGGCGATGGAGATGTGCGAGAAGTCCGTTGGGCTACGGCGACGGGTCTCTTGTCGTCCTGGTCAATGGGGATGACAGGGAGATCGCTTTGGTCTTCGTGGAGAGGAAAATCTGGTAGATTTGCGAGCGACGGTGCGATCGTAACCATGGAAAGGGGAACCGCTGGGACGACCGTAGTTCGTGATGGTCAGAATGTGGGATTATCTGACAGGTTGGGTGACGACACTACGAACCAGCGATACTCTCGCCCTCGTCGGTTGGGAGACGGGAGTTGGAGCTCGAGTGCCTTATCCAGAGTCCTCGGGTGGATCCTGTAGTAGTAGCGGTGTTGGACGGGCCTGAGATCGTGTCCATGTCGAGTCGGGGTCAATGATCTTCGTAAGTGGTTGGGTTGCTGAACATGTTCAGAGCGCTCGCTTACCTGCAGGTATGGGTGGAGACGGTGGTCTTTGGGTGAGGAGTTGCCAGGACGATAGCCAGGCGCTCAGGGCACGAAAACCTGCTGGATTCGTGATGGTGGGTCGACGATTGGACAGGCTTGGTCTCAGACTGGTGAATCTGGAACTTGAGAACCTTGTTTGGGTGTGGAGTTGGTTGAGGATTCTTGGGACGGGTCGATGAGTTCCTGGAGATTGTCGCATGGTTCTCATACCTGTGGGCATGGGCTTCGTGATCTGCAGAGATGGATTATCGAGAATGGCTGCACTGCCTCTCAGTAAACGCGGGCGCTTGGTGGGTCTCCTCTGCCGCTTCCGTCTTGGAGTCAGAGCTCGGACGATCTGGACGATCTCTTCTGAGATAGGGACCGCCTGGAGGCGGGAGACCTCTGGGCGAGCTTCTGCTGTTCTTGCGGAACTTTGACCGGGGATGGATGGTGCGACGACGATGACGGATGGGTGAACAGAATACCATGGATCAGGCCGGCGGTCCTGATGGGCGGTCGACCACTGCGTTTGGTCGACGGGTTGAACTGCGTCTGTAGGCGAGTTACCTTGCCGTTAGAGGGATGCGCTGAGATTGTGTCGTTGGATATCGATGCGTTGGGATTGGACGCTCGGCGGTGCCGTCCGCGTCGGAAAGATTGAACGCCTGGACCTTCAGGTTGGAGGTTGCCGGACTGGACGAGAGACTGGATACCCATGGACCCGACCTTCTCGGGAGACTCGGAACAGGAACGAGTTGAAAGTGATGGTACCTTCGTCTCGGTTGATGGTGTACCTGGCTCGGGTGGGACGGATGGTGGCGTTGGGTGGTAAGAAGGGTCCTCCGTCTCGATGAAGATGTCGGGTCACATGGGAGGGTGGGATGGGGCATGATGTCGGTGATCATGGACGGTCGAGGGTTGGGCGTATCGACCATGCGTGGGAGGTCATGACCTCTCGGAGGTTGTGACCGGGGCCTCCGACAATAGGCGCGCCGTACCGTGGAGTTATTGACGACGGGCGGGAAAAAGTGCCAGGGAGCGTTGTCGGCTCCATACTCTCGCGGAGTAGACAGGGACGGTGTTGACTGCCTGTTCATTGGGATCTGGAGATAGGGAGGTTGTTATGGATTCGAGGGTCGCTGGGCCGTCATGTGGAGTCGAGGGCTCAGTGTAACGAGGCGGGTTTGGTCGTTGGAAGCAGACACAGGTTACCCTGGCCGTCTAGCAATGGGACGTTGATTCGGATAGGGGATGGTACTGCACGGGTGAGAGTCTTGAAAGCGTTGGGGCGATACCTGCGTCGCCGTGAGGGTGAATGCGGTCGTTAGACCGATGCTCTTCATGGTCTTGACGTAACAGGCACTGCTTCAGGGTGGGGTCCCATGGTGAGGATGGAGAATACGACGGTGAACCGGCTTGAGACCGTCGTAAACGCTGGGGATTGGTTCGATGGTTCATGACGGAGGACGGGGATAAGCCTCCTCTGCTTCCTGCTTGGGTTCTGGATCTCTGGTGTCCTGGGTCGGGTTTCCAGGGTCAGGGCGGTACGTTTCTTGCCTCTTGGGGTTCTCTCTCCTATTTCTTGTGGTGGCGGCCTCTCGTTCGAGATAGACAGAATAGATCTGGAAGAATGAAAGGCCGCTGAATTATCAAAAGGCTGAGGTGGGTTTGGATCTCTGGGCTAGACCGCTTGTGACCCCAGGGATCGAGGGCGCAGGCGCGGGCGGAGAATGCTGACCAGGAGCCGGATGGCCGGTGAGGACGGCCGAACTCCTCGTCGGGTCGCGTTAATGAGGACTTCTTATCGGCGACAGGGAGCTGTTGACTGTCGCTCGGACCTCGCGCTCTGCCTTCTCGCGCTCTTCGAGGATGCGGTTGTACGTCGCCTCGGGTGGGCGATAGAACGACTTACGAGGTCTAGCTTTGAGACGCGGGCGTAGTTGTCTCTGTCCTCGGGAGTAGTTAATAGCTGACCGGACCATGTCTCGAGCGAGGATTGGGATGCGGGTCGTGGCGGGCCTTAACGTGGAGGCCATGCCGATAACGATGGACTTCCTTGTTATTGAGTACGTCCTGGTACCGAAGCGGAGATCTGAGAGGATATGCGTATGCTCCAGGAGGTGCCCTTGCTGCCGACCTGGAAAAACTTCGTGGGAGGGTGCTTGCCTTGTACTCTCAGCCTTCCCGCTCCGCGCAGACTAGCCTCTTGATTGGAGGTTATGCTTTGCCATGAGGTTCGCGTACTGCCTCATGGGGCTCATGGCTAGTTCTGGGTTGGGTCGATTCCGCGCGGGAGGGTTTGCAGGAGACTGAGGATGTCCTTTTCAGTGCGCTTGATGGCGGTAATGCTACCTTTCCGTTGTTGTGAGTTGGGATGGTCGGGTGATGGGGATACGCCCTTAGACATGAGGGAACATGGGCAAAAAAGCCTGGACGTATCGGTTTCGGGTACTGAGATGTCATGAGGGCGAGATAGGCCCAGATGAATAACTACCGTGGGAGGAATGTGAACCGCGTGATGGAGTGAGACTCATTTGAGATAGCCGGGATCGATTTTTGACTGACTAGGGTCTGGTACGTAGATGACTCCCTGACAGTAGAGAAGTCTTGGTTCTGGGGTCTCGAGGCAGACTCTTACTGGCTGAACAGAGCTTGTCTTTTTGAGTACGGCGAGCTTCTTGGAGCGTTCGCCTTAGCTATCTGGACGAGTCGTTTGGTCTGTGGAGCAGGGTGGAGCCTTCTCTCGGTGACAACTGGAGTGGGGCAGGCGGGCACGGGTGAGTCGCCGCGTAAGCTCGAGGTGGTCCATGAGGAGGAGTGGGTCTTCTGCCGCGTACACTGGACTGTCGCCAGGGATGCTTGTTCAATGATTGGGCCGATCTCCGAGAAAGAGATGGAGCTGGGAGAGAAGCCCTGCGTTATAGGTGAGCACATGGACGGGTGCGATCTTAATCGTGTCGGACGTTTGATTCAGAACCGGCGCAGAAAGGGAGCACGTCCTTCTGGTGGTTTAGGATTTCCGCGTGAGCGGGCCGTACTGATGGGTAATCGCTCGAGAGCGAAATGTCGACGAGCGGAACCATGTTGCCGTCGTCTCGGAGACAGGGTCTCTGCCTGAAACTGGGCCCGTCGGGAAGTTGTTATCGACGGAGAGACTGTTCCGTTTTGATTGATGGTTTCCATGAGTGCAGAATACTCCTTGGGTTTAGAGATGAAAGTTTCCCTACGAGTCTAAACTGGAGGAGAAGAGTGATGGGTTGGTCACCTCGGAGCAGCTGAGCAATGCTGCGAGGGTTGGGCGCGAGCCTGGTCTACAACTTCCCGAGTAAGACTTTGATTCCCATCAGACGTTGTCTTTCGCCGCCTGGACGTATCCTGTATTGAATAGTGACTTGGTCGTTGGGTGGGATGGGATTGGCGAGACTCTATGGGATGCTTTGCGTGGGCCGGGTCGGTGGGTGGCTGAAAGCGATACCCTTTTTCGCTCCCACCGGATGAGTTGAATATATGCCGACGGAACCCTGACGTGTTCCTATCCACGGGCTCAGCTGAGGCGGGGTCAGGCTCCCTCTCGGGGTGATGCGAACGGACGGGATCGTAGCTGTCGGGAGAATGTTGTCTACAGCGCTCTGGTACTGACCCATGACCTTGCCGTTTCTTGCGATCCTGAACAAACTGATTGACGGACGGGCACGGGATGATCCCCGTTAGATCCCCGATGAGGTTGCCCGTCAGGGTCTTCGTCGCTTGCCTCTTTCCTTGTTGTGAAAGAGACTTGGCCCCCGTCTGAGATCGACGCCGACCTTGTACGCAGAGTCACCGTTGCTTTCGGAATACGAGGTCGGGCGATCTTCTGGGATTGATCGAAGCCCGAAGAGCGCCTGCCTTCAAGAAAGGCGTTGCTGTAATTGTCGTGATCTTCTTTGGGATAATATAGTTCTCGCGAATCTCATGCTGGATAGCGGTTGCCTCATCTGCATGAAGCCCGGCATGAGTTAGCTTTTCATCTGCAACCTTGACCTTCTCGCTGACTGCGTTGTACATGTCAGTGACGAGACTCTTGCCAATCTGGACTGCCCGGCTCATCATAATGGATTCAGGCGGTTCATGACTCTCTCAGCGATGCCTTCTTGGGCACCGGGTTGCACTATAGTCATCTTCTGACATCCAGAATGTCTGCTGATAGGTCTTGCCGTCCCTGGTTGCAGTTTTGAGAACTGGGATTTTTTTCTGCGATTCATAAGTGTCTCCTTTCCTTCCGACTGATTCTACTGAATCGGCCCAGGACGGCCTCTCCTCGTCTCTCCCTACGCCTACCGCCCTCTTAGAGATGGCCCAGCAGAGGCTCATATGGAGCGCTCAGACGGGGCTATTAGAGGTGGTGAGGGCCTTAGTCCTCGTCGTCACCGATTTCGTGCTCGAAAACAAGAGGACGCTTGTATTCGGTGTCTCGTCGCGTCAGACGAGTGAAAGTCTCGTCTGCGACGGATGGGATCCTCGACGCTGATCTGAACGATAGACCGGGTGTGCGGGTGCATGGCTGTCTGAGAAAGCTGGTCGTGGTTTGGTCTCGCGAAGACCCTTGAAGCGCATGATGCTGTCCTCCAGGCACGACCTTCAGGGGAACTCGGGAACTCAGTCTCAGCTCGTCTTTGATCTCAGAGATAGATGCGCCCCTTACAGGGTGGCTACCGAGAACAGCGGAGGACAGGCCACGGAGATGACGATTCTCGATGAGCGCAGGCATGACTCAGTAGAACATGGTCGATGAGCAGAAGCTCAATATGGCGACCGTCGTCATGGGCGTCCGTGAGAGGATGATCTTGCCGTAACGCATCTGCGTATGATCGAGACAGCTCCATAGAGCCTGCGCCGACCGCCGCGATAATGCCCTGCAGCTCCTTGTTGTTGGCCATGAGACGTTCCGCGTCGCGAGAGGCAGAGCCTTCGCAACGTTTCGGGCCCTTGCCTCGAATAGGAGGAGTGCCTGGTAGAGAGGGTCGCTGGGAACTCTTCGCCATGCGGTAGTGGGTGGGCCCTCGACGATGAGATTTCTGCCTGCTCGCGATGAATACGAGGGTGACGGAGCTTGGGAGGGAGGGGCCGTTCTTCTGAGGCTTGGTGAGACGACTCTTTCTCATTGCGAGCTGCTGCAGCGGCCTCGTGAGCCTTCCGGCGAACCAGGTCTGGAGAGCGGGCACTGGACGAACGTGCGAGCCTGAGCCAGGTGCTCATCGGGTTGGGGATGGAGCTGGCAGCTAAAGCCATGGCGAACCATTGCCTTGGTCTGGGCGTTGTTGAGCTTGCCCTTGGTCTGGCCCATGGAGCTGGGGGTCTCGGACCTTGACGGAGATGACGATGCCGAGGCGGAGCAGGTCCGAGGCTGGGAGACGCCGGGCCGTGGGCGTCGATTGGGGCCAATGTGATCCTGAGCCGGATATCGGTTGAGTAGTCGAGTGAGCACTGACTCGTAACCCTGAACATGCGTGCCGCCGTCAGATGTCTCCGGGAGTTAGCGAAAAGTACATCTGGTATGCGGAATCCGGGAACCAGGAACGCTGCCTCCCAGGAGGCGCCAATGTCAGGGGTCGTCACCGGACGGGAAGATTGGTGTATCAGGGGTAGGATGACTTGATACTCTCCTGCTGCTCTTCCGACGCATCCTCGTCGTCGCCTCGCGATGAGTCTGCGTGAAGACGCTCTCGTCGGACTTCGGCCATGAAGTCGGAGATGCCGTTCTCGTAGCAGTACGTGACATCAGGGTTATCGTATGCCGGTCGATTATCAATGAGGGTGGATGGTCAGCCCGGCGTTTCAGGAAAAGCCGACTGGCGGAGTCGCTTCTGGATGAGCTTGACATCACTCGCACGACTTATACGACTGGAGATTTCCGGGTCAGGCAGGAACGTGACCGTCGTTCCGTGGTCGGACTTACGCTTCGCCTTCTTAATCTGAAGCGGCGAAGAAACAACGCCAACCTCACGCTTACCGAGGACTGCTTCTTCGATGGTGGCCGAGGACCGGAATCGAGATGGTTCCTTCCTGTCCGTCACGAACGACCTTGATAGTCATCAAGAGGACAGAGCATTGACGACAGACAGACCAACGCCGTGAAGACCGCCAGAAACCGCATATGCGTTATGACCGAACTTGCCGCCCATGTGAAGCGACGTTTGCGGTCTTCTGAACTGCCGGGGTACCGTCAGACGTGTTATCCATAGGGATGCCGCGACCGTGGTCCTCAACGGAGATGGGAATTGTCCTCGTTGAGAGTAACGGTGATGGAGTCACCGTAACCACCCATGAACTCGTCAGCCGAGGTTATCACGACCTCCCAGAGCAGGTGGTGGTAGCCACGCTATCGGTACCGCCGATGTACATACCAGGGGCGGGCGCGAACTGGCGTCAGTCCAACCAGCTCCGTCATATCTTTTAGCGGTGTACGTTGACTCGCTCATTCATTACCTTCCAGAGTTTCTTGCCTGTCGGCCTAATAGCGTTCTTGTAAATTGTAGACCAGCTTAGAGAGCTTTGGCGTTAGCTATGCCGATGGCAAAATCGTACATAACAAACTCGCGACCAGCGCCAGCTCCCTGCCGCCCTTTAGTGCTGCGTAAGCCCTGGTGGTTGCCTCCAATGCAGCGGCGAGCTGCTTTTTGTGACCAGCTACGAAGCACCCTGTTCTTCAGATAGTAGAGCTGCTTGTCGGACATAGACCACTGGGAGCCGTCTGCCTTCTCGAAAGAGGTGCCCTCCTGCACATCTTCGACAGAATATCCGGCCTTGAGTAGAACCAGTGCCCTGTAGCGAGAGAGACACGATGCAACTAGCTGCATACAAAGGCTCTGTGAGTTCTGCTGGTTAACAACCCTGTGGCAGAAACGAATAGCCTGCTTCGTCCCAGCCGATGCAGCTTCCTCGAAGTCGAAGATGGAGTTGATTCCAACCCTGTCACCGACAACCGACTTGACCATGTCATTGGTGACCTTGCCGGAATTACGCGCAAGCTCACATAAGGACCGGAAAGACTCACCGATAATCCTGGGGTCCATGTCGGCCTTCTTGCTCAGGAATGACATCTGACGGTCGGTAACCTTGATGCCGCGATCACTGAACCGCTCAGCGAGGAATGACGGGACATCCTCCCAGCCGGAAGCGAGTAATCGTAGTGACGATTGAACATCTTGCGAATCTGTGCCGGTGCGTCGTCCTGAGTCATGAACGGAACTGTCATCAGGACGGAGCACTCGGTATCCATATCGTTCAGGCTCTTGACGACCTTGCTGACCCATTCCTTATATGACTCTCCCGTGGGACCGCCAACGACGACGACCTCATGCGGGATCAAAGATTGAACCCTCATCGTCAATGACAGATGGGGATGCACCCTTCGATGCTTTCCTTGGACCTCATCTTCGGGTCATAGTCACGCGGACGTACTGGCGGTCAACAGTAGTGGATGCCTCTTTGCGATGCATCGACAAACTCGTCCATGTACATCGCTGTGGCGGTGCCAATCCAGATGGAGTGAGCTAATCACATGACCGCCTCTCCAGTGAAGATGCTGCAGGAGCATATCCGGTGCCAGACGATACAAACTTGAACGTCATGGTCTGACTGACTCCATAGGCTGGAC
>BNJV01000149.1_pt1 | contig 33276 bp, 50 predicted proteins | sample 8540591 | NCBI WGS metagenome assembly BNJV01 (sample SAMD00202457, study PRJDB9452) | human saliva metagenome | host: Homo sapiens | reverse complement strand
TTTTTTTCATCACAAAGGGATCTACTAGCTAGGGTATTCATCAAAAATTTTTAAATACAAATTTTCTCTTCTTCAAATCTTTTAATCAGTAGCTTTTTAAATCTCTTTTTAATGATTCTAACTCTTCTAAATTAATATTGTATTCTTTATAAACTTTACTTTTTAAAAGATTTTTCTTTTTCTAAAAAGTATTTTTACTAACCAAATTAAGAGATTCAAATTTTTTACCAGTATATATTGTCATTGGGATTCCTATAAGTGGAAATATTGCAATTACATAGCTTAAAACATCAAAATGAATCTTTTTGCCCTAATAATATAAAAAAATAAAATAATCAGAAGGAAAACAATTATAATTGCTATTCTTATATATCTAATTTTTTTCCTTTAACCTTTTTATTGGCATTATTTATTCTAGTCTCTATATCATCAATTCTTTTTTTGAATCTGCATTTTTCTCATTAGAAATTCTAGTAATTTCTTTCTTACCGTTCTCTAATTCTTTTCTCAGCACGCTTTTTCTCTTCAACTACCTTTTTGTCTATCTAACTCTCTAACCTTATTATCATGTTCCAATTTTTACTTTCTTTTCTAATCTTTCCTTTCCTGATTTATATATTTCTAATCCATTTGGCTTAATAATATCGTCAATGTTATTTAATTGCTCTCGCTCTATATCCTCAGGTTTCATCATTTTTTTACGCAGTTCAATAATATTTTTCATTCAGGTCATCTTCTGACAACTCTCCTTTTTATAACTTTCTTTTTACTTTATCATATTGTTTTAGCAACTGTTTGAGTTAGAATATTAGATAATACTAATCTAGACTTTTCTAATATATTAAAAAGTCGAAGGCAAGTACTTAGAACCAAATCCTTTATTTAAGTCAAACCATAAACGATTAGTTAATGATGACATACTGATTGCTAAAGGAGCATTGAAATATTCACTATCTTTATTGAAATCATTAGCCATTTGTAAAAATTTTTTCCTACTTCAGTGATGACTATATGCTTTGATTCTTTCAAAAGATAAATTTTCAGAATTAATACCATCCTTCTTTCTTAAAAATATTTTGTATAATTTAAGTGTTTTAAATATTTTTTTCTTTATTCTCAGTAGCTAAAGCATACTTCTCTACAATTTCTTGACTCTCAATATTAAAATTATGAAACTCTGGAGAATAATAATTTAATGAATCGGCTTCTGAAATAGAATATCGTTTTAATAAATTACTAAATTTTTGCACGTTTATTTATTACATCAGCTGGAGTTGAGCAATCTCTTACAATTTCATCCATTGCAACATTTCCAATATCAACGATTTTATTACCTTTGACTATTTCTTCTGCAGTTCCGAAGAAATGGTCTATATCTTCTCAACTTCTTTATAATACCGTATTGAAATAATTCGTTTGTTGCTTTTTGATTCATTTCATTAATTAATTGAAACATATCATTAGCTAATTTCTGGAAGAAAAATACCATTATATCCTGCTAAATGAAATAGTATTTCTGTTTCAACATATAAATTAATGTTGCTTTTTCCATGTTAATTTTACTAATATCACTGGTATAATTAATTCCTGAAAACAGAACAGCTCCTTCTTTTTATTTGATTAATATTTTTAGAAATTTTTACATCTGTATCATTTTCAATAATAAACTTACTTATAATACTTGAATAGTCTCCATTAAACGAATCATCTAACAAAAACAGGGTGAATTCTCTGGTTAATTTTTCTCATTTATCTCTTGATCCTTATCTTTTTCATTCTTAACATAGGTTATAAGACTGACATCAATGCACGACTTTTTATAATCACATTCTTCTAATTCTTGTTTAATTTCACTATCTAAAGAAATATTCTCTCTGCTAACTAAAAATTTACCATCTTTTTGGATACAAATTCTATTCTTTTAATAGATGATTGGATAACATAGCTAGGAATATTAAATCCGAAATTTTCGTTTAACAATGATGAAATTTTTTTCAACATCAAAACTATTCAATTCACTACTCAATATAATATGTTCGATGAACCTAGATATTATAAAAATATGTATCCTTTTTCCCATCATTGTATAACTGACGATACGTAGCATAAGATGCTAATTTATTAACCTGACTAATCATTTCTAATCTCCAATTTTATTAATATTACATAATCTAATCCAAAGCCTTGACTTCCAACATCATATCGCGGATTTGCGCTGCTAGTTCAAAGTCAAGCACTTCGACAGCTTCTTGCATTTGACCTTGCAGTTTCTTGACCAGTTCCTTGCGCTCTTGGCGGTTGAGACTGGTGATATCCACTTCCTTGTCCTCTTCTTTGGCCACCGCCTTGGTAACAGAGATCAGGTCACGGATTTCCTTCTTGATGGTTTGTGGCACGATGCCATGCTCTTCATTATAAGCCATCTGAATCTGACGACGACGGGCTGTTTCATCGATGGCTTTTTGCATAGACTGGGTCATGGTGTCCGCATACATGATCACATGTCCCTCACTATTACGGGCAGCACGACCGATGGTCTGAATCAATCCGCGTTCATTACGGAGAAAACCTTCCTTATCCGCATCAAGAATAGCAACTAGGCTGACCTCTGGTACGTCAATCCCTTCACGAAGAAGGTTGATTCCGACCAAGACATCAAAGACACCCAGACGCAAATCACGAATAATCTCCGTCCGCTCCAATGTTTTAATGTCCGAGTGCATGTATTTGACCCTGACCCCCATTTCTTTGAAGTAGTCAGTCAAGTCCTCTGCCATCTTCTTGGTCAGGGTGGTGACAAAGGTCCGCTCTCCACGTTCTACACGCGCATTGATCTCACCCAAGAGATCGTCCATTTGCCCCATGGTTGGGCGCACTTCCACCTCAGGATCGAGAAGACCGGTCGGACGAATGATCTGCTCGATGATGGTATCGGTTTGTTCCATCTCATAATCACCCGGTGTCGCAGACACATAGACAATCTGGTGGACATGGCTTTTCAAACTCCTCCCGACGAAGTGGTCGGTTGTCCAAGGCAGATGGCAAACGGAAACCATAGTTGACTAGCATTTCCTTGCGCGACCGGTCTCCATTGTACATGCCTTTGATCTGTCCCATGGTCATGTGGCTTTCATCGATCATAATGAGGAAAATCTTCCGGGAAGAAATCAAGAAGGGTATAAGGAGGCTCTCCTTCACTCCGGCCATCCATATGACGAGAGTAGTTTTTCGACCCCATTGGTGTAGCCCATCTCCTCAACATTTCAATATCGTACTCGGTCCGTTGTTTCAGACGTTGGGCTTCCAGCAACTTGCCTTCTTTTTCAAAGACCTTTCAACTGCTCTTCAAGTTCCGCTTGAATCTTGGCAATAGCTACTTCCATATGGTCGTCATTGGTCACGAAGTGGGTAGCTGGGAAAATTGCCAAGTGGTCCACTTCACCAAGGACTTGACCAGTCAGAGCTTCAACCTCACGGATGCGGTCAATTTCGTCCCCAAAAAACTCAACGCGAAAGGCATGCTCATCTCGCGAAGCTGGGAAAAATCTCCACCACATCCCCACGAACACGGAATTTTCCCCGTTGAAAGTCGATGTCATTGCGCTCAAACTGGATGTCCACCAGGTCATTGAGCAGTTTATCACGAGAAATCTCCAGACCTGGACGCAGACTCACCACGCTATCGGCATATTCCTTGGGCGAACCCAAACCATAGATACATGAAACAGACGCAACTACAATGACGTCATTTGCGCTCTAAGAGGGCCGAGGTAGCTGAGTGGCGTAGTTTATCAATCTCATCATTGACCGAGCTATCTTTTTCGATGTAGGTATCGCTCGAAGGAACATAGGCTTCTGGCTGGTAGTAATCATAGTAAGATACGAAGTACTCAACCGCATTTTCAGGGAAAAATTCCTTGAACTCCCCATAGAGCTGACCTGCTAGCGTTTTATTATGGGCGATGACCAAGGTCGGCTTATTAACCTGGGCGATGACCTGGCTCATGGTATAGGTCTTACCCGTACCAGTCGCTCCCATCAGGATTTGGGCCTTCTCGCCCCCCTCGATGTTATCCACCAACTGCTCGATGGCCTGCGGTTGATCCCCAGACGGTTGGTATTTGGAGACGAGTTTAAATTTGTTATTTACTTTTCTATCTATCATGACCGTTCCTTTCGTTTTATATAGTCATTCATTTTCTTGGTCTGAGAAAACCTCTCCTCTATCCACGCGAATTCGTATGATTTGGTTCTTTGCAACATATTTTTCTTTTCTTTGGCAACTGAAAACCAAGTATCGAATTTGATGGCCGTCTCACTATCTTTGAATAGTATCATCAGAACCCGGTATCTTTTTATCATCCAATTCAGATTGGTAGTCAAAAAAGTATTCAATCCCTTCAAAAAATAAAGAAAGGATGATGAACGCTTGATGTAGGCTATGTGACTTGACCAATCTTTCATGACAAGGTCGATATCAGATAAGGGGATTTCAAAGGTTTTTCGGCCAAAAAGTTTCCCATAATAGGTGAAGGTCTGCTCATCTACTTCTATAAATTTCTTTGTTTTCTAAGATTCATCATACCATCTACCGCATAAATACCAGCGTATAATGGAAACAAAAAGAAAGAAAAGGAGAAAGAGCTTACCAAAATAATTCTCATACAAAGAATCATTTAAAAGGGAAGAAATAATCAAGCACAATGGAACAAGAGAAAAAAACAGACCCCATGCAATTTGAACTTTCAGCAGGCCTCTGTCAAACTTAACAATCATCTTTTTTTCCTTTCAACTAGTTCTTCTTATTTTTACCATAATGAAGGATATTTCTCTGACTTTTGAAGAGAGGATCTTGGTACAGAAAAAAGGCAGGCTTAGAACCTGTCTCCTTAATCATCATTATTTCCTTTTAGTGATTTCACACTTGTTCAGTAACAACTCTTTCTCTCCTCTCCCTAAACGATAAACAATCACTAGGGATACAAGAAGAACCAGGGTAGTGATAATCGATCCTTCTGCTCCAAATTCCTCCGGTCAGCTGAGTCAGGTCCTGATCCCATGGTAAAGCTAAATAGACGCATCTGCACCCGTCCCACTGACTTGAAAACCAAGGAGATTCCCTTGTACGTAGTTCCAAGTGCCGTGTTGAGCGACCACTAGCCAGATACTATCGGTGTAGACAAGGAGAAGACCAGCTAGCACTCCATCAAGAACAATATTCAGTACGGATAAGAAGGTCACTCTGAATTTCCCAGATGAAGAAAGCCAAAAGAGACTACTGAAATCGCGATCGCTAAGGGGTAGATTAGCTCTAGCTGCAATCCGAGTTAGAGCCAACCCCGCGTCGCCACTTCTTCAGTCCCTCCTTGAAGAAGCCAAAATGGAATAAAACCTAGAATAAAGAGGATGGGTTCTAAACTTAATTCATTAAGCTCAAAAGATCCCGATTCCACTGATTTGGTATACAAGGGCAATGACTCCCATTTGAAGAAGGGAGATTAAGACTCCCCAGCTAAGATATTTAAGCCAATTTCTTTTTACAAAACCTAAAGTCGATAAGGGATTCTTCTCAATGAACTTCACCCAAAAAAATAAAGAGCAAAGAGAATGAATACAAAACTGAAAAAGCTCATAATAGAGAAAAATAATGGTAGAAAGAAATTCTTGGACACTTGCGCTCCATTTCCTGGTGAAAAGAGTCGTTAAAAACTCTGTGACTAGAAAAAATGGTCCTACAAACTCACTTCCCAAGCCAAAAGTCCACCTTCAACAAATAGGAAAGTTAAAGAAACACATAGAATAGTGTAGAAACAAGTACTGGCCATGAGGTGTCAGTTTTTATATCTTGAATATGTTACCTTTCTTCATTATCTTCCTCCTTTTATCTTATAGTTTCATTGTAGCAAAGAAAAATCAGAGACTGCAATATTTAATGATGTTAGAAAACCTAACATGAATTAGTTAAAATTCTTGATTTTAAATATTCATTTGTGGTATGATAAACCTCGTAAACTAATAAATGATTGAAATTCATACTTGTTTTCAGTATGAATTCTTTATAGAGCCCTCTTAGGGTATCCCTTCCATTGATCTTCTTTAGACCAGTGGATTTAGATATAAAGGAGAACGAAATGAAGAAAAAAACTAGTAGCATGTTTGCTTTTTCTTATTTCCACTATTCGCCTTTTGCGAGTCAAGCACAGGCTGAAACTGTAAAAGTCGTTTTCGATACGGCATATGCACCCTTCGAATTCAAAGACTCAGACCAAGTTTATAAAGGTATTGATGTAGAAATCTTGGATAAGGTCGCTGAAATCAACGGTTGGACCTTAGAAAAAGTCATTCCCAGGCTTTGATGCGGCGGTCAATGCAGTTCAAGCTGGTCAAGCCGATGCCATTATGGCAGGGATGACCAAAGACCAAAGGAACGTGAGCAAGTTTTTGCGATGTCTGATACCTACTATGATACAAAAAGTCGTGATTGCGACCAAGAAAGCTAACAAAAATCACTTCCTATGACCAGCTCAAAGGAAAAAACGGTCGGAGTCAAAAACGGAACAGTGACAACGCTTCCTTCAGAAGAACAAAGATCAGTACGGTTATACAATCAAGACATTCGATACCAGTGATTTGATGAACAATAGTTTATCAACCGTTGCAGTGGATGCCATTATGGACGACCAACCTGTTATCGAATATGCCATTAAGCAAGGCCAAGATCTTTCTATTAATATGGAAGGAGAAGCTGTTGGAAGCTTTGCTTTTGGGGTCAAAAAAGATGGGTCCCATGAAAACCTTATTAAACAATTCAATACTGCCCTTGCTCAAATGAAGAAAGATGGTACTCTAGACCAAATTATTGAAAAAAATGGACTGAGCGTACCAATCATCATCTTCAACAACGACTACCGCCAGCACTTCTGCTGTTCCAGAAACGAGCACAAAAGCAGGCCAAAAAGCAACTCCTAAGAAGAAAAAATACAAAATTTCTAGTGATTCCTCTTTTGCTCCCTTCGTCTTCCAAAATGATCAAAGTAAATACACTGGGATTGATATGGAATTAATTAAGGCCATTGCCAAAGACCAAGGCTTTACTCTAGAAATTAGCAATCCCGGTTTTGATGCCGCAGTCAGTGATGTTCAGAACGGAAATGCGGACGGAATGATTGCCGGCATGACTGTGACAGATGCACGTAAGGCAACCTTTGACTTTTCTGATCCATACTATACAACAAATTCAATTCTTGCTGTTCAAGAGACTAGTAACATTTCTTCCTACGAAGACCTAAAAGGAAAAAAACAGTCGGTGTCAAAGAATGGTACTGCTTCTCAAACTTTCCTCGAGGAAAACAAAAAGTAAGTATGGCTATAAAAATCAAAAACCTTCTCAGATGGGAACTTCATGTATGACAGTTTGAACTCAGGTTCTGTAGGCGCCATCATGGATGACGAACCTGTGATCAAACGCCATTAAACAAGGACGTAAATTCAAAAACACCTATCGAAGGTACTCCAGTGGTCAAATTGCCTTTGCTGTTCAAAAGATTCTAATCCTGAATTGATTGAAATGTTTAACAACGGTTTGGCCAACAAGGAAAAGTGGCGAATACCAAAAGATCTTGGATAAGTACCTTTCAAGCGATAGCGAAGAAAAGCACAGAATCTACCTCAGTGGATGAAACAACTATCTGGGGCTTGCTCCAAAACAACTACTAAACAATTGTTAAGTGGACTTGGGGTCACTATTGCACTAGCACTTCTATCATTTGCGATCGCTATGGTGATCGGGATCATCTTTGGAATGTTCAGTGTGAGTCCCTTATAAATGGCTTCGTTGGACAGCTGAGATCTTCGTCGATGTCATCCGTGGTATCCACTGATGATTCTTCTTTGCCTTTATCTTCTGGGGAATTCCCAATTTGATCGAGTCCATGACGGGTCACCAATCCCCAATCAATGACTTCCTTGCAGGTACCATCGCTCTCCTCAATCTTCCTGCTTATATCGCTGAGATTGTTCGTGGTGGGATTCAAGCCGTACCTGCGGACAGATGGAAGCCAGTCAAAGCCTCGGGATTTCTTATAGCAAGACCATGCGCAAGATTATCTTGCCTCAAGCAACTAAACTGATGCTTCCAAACTTCGTCAACCAATTCGTTATTGCACTGAAAGATACGACTATCGTGTCTGCGATCGGTTTGGTCGAGCTCTTCCAGACTGGTAAGATTATCATCGCTCGAAAACTACCAAAGTTTCAAGATGTATGCGATCCTTGCCGTCTTCTACCTCGTCATCATTACCTTATTGACACGCTTTGCAAAACAATTAGAAAAGAGGGCTAACTAATGGCTAAATTAAAAATTGATGTCCATGACCTCCACAAATACTACGGTGAAAATGAGGTCCTAAAAGGCATCTCAACAAAATTCTACGAAGGAGATGTGGTTTGTATTATCGGACCATCTGGTTCTGGTAAATCCACCTTCCTACGCAGTCTCAATCTTCTCGAAGAAAGTAACCAAGGGACAGATTACCGTGAACAGCTATGATCTTACTGATCCAAAAACCAACATTGATATCGTCCGTGAAAATGTCGGGATGGTCTTCCAGCACTTCAACCTCTTCCCTCATATGAGTGTTATCGAAAACATCATGTTTGCTCCTTTGGAGCACAAACGCATGAGTCGTGAAGAAGCTAAGGGAATTAGCGATGGAACTCTTGAAAAGGTTGGACTGGCTGACAAAAGCTGATGTCTCTCCCTGATAGCTTGTCAGGGTGGTCAGAAAACAACAGGTGGCCATTGCGCGTGGTTTTGGCAATGAAGCCAGACGTCATGCTCTTTGACGAACCGACTTCTGCCCTTGACCTGAGATGGTCGGGAGATGTACTGAACGTTATGAAAGACTTGGCTAAACAAAGGCATGACCATGATTATCGTTACCCACGAGATGGGATTTGCGCGCCAAGTGGCCAATCGTGTCATCTTTACCGCTGATGAGAATTCCTCGAAGATGGCAAAACCAGACCAAATCTTCGACAACCCACAACACCCACGTTTGAAAAGAATTCTTGGATAAAGTCTTAAACGTTTAATAGAAATAAAAACTGGAGTTAAACGGCACTGCACCCCAATGATGGGACAAGAAAAAAACCCTCTTATGCGACCAGTTTTCTGTAATCTACAGGAGACTGGTCATTTAATCTCTGTTGAATTCTAGTTTCATTATAAAAATATGATGTAATTTTTAACAATATCTGTTATACTATCTTTAGTTAGGGTTTCTCCAATTATGGAGATAGAAGGTTTCAGACTTTAGGACGGAATGAAACCATTCGATACAGAGCATTATCTGCTGGTGTTCCTTTTCGAGGACATAGAGCGGGTGATGCCTTTTTCTCTCAAAGCTTGATAGTAGGCTTTTGAGGTATAAACAGATCCCTGGTCGCTGTGTAAAAAGTGCTCCTGAGGTAGCTCAAGTTGATGAAGTGTGTCGAGCACAAAGTCCGTATCTTGACACTCGAGGATGCTATAAGCTACTATTTCACGATTATAGAGATCCATGATCGAAGATAGATAAAGTCTGCAGTTTCCAAAGTAGAGGTAGTGATGTCTGTGACAAGCTTCTCCATAAGCTTGTCTGCCTGAAAATCACGATCCAGCTTATTGTCTGTTACATGGTAAAGGCTTCCTAATTTAGGTCCCTTCTTGGGACTGGACACAGCAAAAGCGACCCTTTTCCTTCATGATACGATAGACCTTCTTGCGATTAACGACGAGGTTATAAAACTTTCTTTAGTAAGCGAGTGATGGTTCGATAGCCGTAAATAAAAGCGATTTGCCATACAGAGTTGTTCGATTTTATCTGCTATTTCGTCTCTTTTCTGAGAATTCTTACATTCCTGTTTCCAGCGATAAAAGGTGGGCGTTTGACTCGAAACACTCTAAAAATAATAGATACAGGGCACGTTTTTCTTATACTCTTCTGCTAGCTTGATAAGACTTTACTTTGTCGATTTTTCTTACCAAGCTCTGATACTTTTTAGTAATTCTACCTGCAAACGTAACTGTTCGACTTCAGATAATTGTTTCATTCCTTTACCATAGTATATTGTTTCCCACAGGTTGGTGGAAACGGTACAATTCATCATTCTGATACCAACGCCACCAGGTCTTGACCTGACTAGCATTTTTGATACCGAGGGTATCCATGATAACCTTATTTGATTTACCTGCCTTCTTCATTTCGATACAGGCTAGCTTAGTTTCTACCGAATATGCTTTTTTTGACCATAACAAAAACACTCCTGTTTCTAGTTTACCAGATTTCAACAGGAGTGTTTTCTTGTGTCTCATTTTATGGGTGCAGTGCCAACCTCCAGTTTTTCTTTTTCCAATTATGAAAAATATTGAAAAAAATTTCATTTAAATAACTTGCTAAATGAAGCAAAAACTATACCATAGTAGGTGTCTTTTGACCAAATATGTGACTGAAGGATGATTATGAAAAATTATTAGAAAAAGGTTAGTATCCTTTCTTTATCTCTTGTATTAACGACGTCTTTTTCGATTTCTAGTGCACTTCCCCATATGTTTGAATACTATAAGGATCTCCCTAAAAAGTCAAATCGAACTCTTGGTATCCCTTCCATCCGCTGGGATTATGCTTACCCTCTTCCTCAACACCTTTATCAGAACGCTTCTTGGATGAGAGAAAGATGATTATCACTGGTCTGTTAATCCTCTCAATCTTCGGAATGGTCCCTTTCATTAACCAAACATCTATCCTCTTCATCTCTCGTTTCATCTTTGGAATGGGTGTCGGTTTGATCAATGCTAAGGCTATTTCCATTATCAGCGAACGCTATCATGGACGTGAACAGAGTCCAAACTCTTGGATTTTCAGTGGTTCTGCCGAGGTCGTAGGAACAGCCCTCGTCACTTTATTGGTCGGCTTCCTCCTCCAATTCAGCTGGACTTCAGCTTCCTAGCTTACAGGGGCAGGCTTAATCGTTCTCTTTCTCTTCATGACCTTTGTCCCTTACCACCAGCAAGAAGAAAGTCAGCATACACAGCCAATTATAAAGAACCACTCCAAAAAGAAGAATGGAAGTTAACTATTATTTTTGGCCATTGTAGTACGCAATGATTGTCCTATGCAACGTCGGAGTAACTCTTCGCATTCCAAGTATTGTCGCCTACACGTTCAAGGATCAACATAATTCAGCTAGCTTCATTCTAAGTGCTATGCAACTAATCGGAATTCTAGCTGGTCTCACCTTCTCTGGTCTTGTACATTTGTTCAAAAGCAAATTGATCACTATGCCGGGATTGCTTACGGATTCTCCATGATGGCTGTAGCCCTTTCTCCAAGTATCCCTCTTCTTGCTCTATCCGCCTCTTCTCCGGCTATACGTATAGCACTGCTCTCACCATGGTTTTCCAAATCTTGTCAGCCAAGATTCCTGCTAAACAGTTAAACCAGGTGACCTCTGCTAGCCGTCTTGGGTTGTAGCTTTGGGCAGGCCCATTACACCTTTCGCCCTCAATACCATTGGTCTCATCTCCGACAGCAACGCTTTCATTTTTTTACCGTATTAGGTATTGCTATGGCACTCCTAGCCTTCTCTCTTCTCTATCTTTTAAAAGATCAGCAGGATTAAACAAACTATTATTTTACATAAAACAGCTAGATACTTTTCAAAAGATAACTTATTTTGCCATTTAAGAAGATAAAAACTTTCCGCTGTAGAAAAAGTGCCTGAAACACATGGTTTCAGGCACTCGGGAGATTTTGAGACCTTAGGCTCAAAACTAAGTCATGGAACTTCTTCGAAGTTCGCTGACGTCCGCACTCACCTAAGGAAAGTTTTTCGAAAGACTTTTATCTTCAATCTGACAAGACTGGATTACCATCCAGTCTTGTTTTATCTTACTAATTCGAAAGTTGGACAGTTTGCATTTTGTAATATACACCTCTTTGAGCCATCAACTCCGTATGATTCCCATGTTCGACAATATTTCCATCTACCATAACTAGGGATGAGATCCGCATTTTCAATTGTAGACGGGCGATGGGCAATCACAAAGCTGGTCCGACCACCATTAGCTTATGAAAGGCATCCTGAATGAGCAACTCTGTCCGCGTGTCAATAGAAGAGGTCGCCTCGTCTGAAAATCAGAATCTTAGGCACTGCAAGAAAGACCCGAGCGATTGTCAGAAGCTGTCTTTGTCCTTGAGAGAGGGAGTCTCCAGCATCTGCTAGATAGGTATCATAGCCATCTGGAAGCTGTTGAATAAAGAAATCAGCATTGGCAGCTTTGTCGCTTGAACAACTTCTTCCCGACTAGCATCTGGTCGACCAAAAGGCGATATTCTCATGTACGGTCCCAACTTTGAGCCAAGTCTCTTGAGCACCATTCCAAACTGCTTGCGGTAGCTAGCAAGACTATAGTCACTTACAGGTACTTGGTCTAAGAACAGGCGACCTTGATCCACATCATAGTAGCGCATGAGAAGGTTAATTAATGTAGATTTCCCAGCCCCAGTTGGACCAACAATAGCTACCTTACTAGCCGGCGGGATGGAAATGGAAAGATCCTTTATGAGGGTCTGATCAGGGCGATAACCAAAGCTGACGCGATCAAATTGGACAGCTCCTTCTACAGCGTCTTCTTGCAAGTCTCTCTTGCCACTTTCTTTCACTTCCTCCTGGTCTAGGATACTATAGAGGCGCTCTGCACAAGCTAAGGCGCTTTGCAGTTCAGCAAGTACGGAGGAGATGTCATTGAAGGGTTTAGTATACTGATTGACATAGTTGAGAAAGGTCACCAACTGACCAACAGTAAAGCCAGTTCCAGATAGGGATACGGAAGGCACCAAATCCCGTCACAAGCGCATAGATTAGGGGCATTGCCAAAAGCGCGTCGCAGGATTAACGGTGGAGGAGTAAAAATCGCTTCTTGAGAGTAAGCGACATAATCGCCATTGATCTCGATAAACTTCCGATGAAATGCATCCTGAGCATTGAAGGCTTGAAAACAAGCTTTCTTGACTGAGAGTTCTTCAATCATCTGCGTCTGATCCCCACGCGCCTGGGTCTGCATCCTGAAGAGATGGTAAAGAACGCTTGGCAATAAAGCGGGCGATAAAAGAGTGATAAAGTGTCAAGATCAAGACCATCCCCATCATCATCCAATCAATCGGGCCATACTAGCTATGGTCACTAAAATCGTAAGAAGACCAACAAAGAACTGACTGAAGACCATGAATAAACCATTGTTCAGTTGTTCAACGTCCGTGGTCAAGCGACTGACCAAATCCCAGTACCTTGACGATCCAGGGTAAGATAAAGGAAGAACATACACTTTCTGGATGACCTTCTCCCTTAAGTCCTTACTGTAGCGATAGATCATCTGATTGTAGATTAAAGGATTCAACCATTGGATCAGCGTTGCAAAGAGGATCACTAGACCCATTTGCAGGATAAGTGGGAGTATGAGGTGAGCTACATCAGGGAGGACCACTAAGTCTATTGCCCGCCCGATTGGGATAGGGACATAGACGGTCAACAAGACTTGTAAGATGGTTCCCAGACTTGCTATGATTAGCCAAATGGGCTGTTTGGCTATATCAGCAAGCAAGCGCCGTAAATAAGTCTTCTGTTTCATTCCTGCCTCCTCTCTCTCTTCTGTTGGGAGTAATGAATCTCTTGGTATAAAGGATCTCGTTGCCACCAAGTCCTCATGACTTCCTAGGCCGACTTGACGACCTTTATCTAAGACGAGAATTTGCTCAGCACTTCGTAGACTATTGGTCCGCTGCGAAATGAGAATGAGGCTTGTCTCCGTCAATTCCTCTTTTAGAGCCTGTAAAAGTCGTGCCTCTGTCAAATAGTCCAAGGCAGATGTAGAATCATCCAATACCAAAATGGAGCTTGGCGAAGGATAGCACGTGCTATGGTCAAACGTTGACGTTGATCACCGGAAAAATTCCGTCCAAAAGCTTCTACAGGAGCCTCTAGTCCTCCCTCTTTCTCACGGACGAAACTCAGGCTGCTTGCGCAACTCCCAAGGCCCACCACAACTGCTCTTCATTCCTTCCTCATTTAATCCCAGCGTTAGATTGGAACGAGATACTCTTTTAAAGAGTTCTGCTTTTGAGGAACTACTGCTACCCAGTCACGCCACTGACCAAGGGTCTTGGGACTCTGTCCATCTTTAAAGACACTTACACTACCCTGACTTGGGCCTACAAAGATGCCCTAACAATTGAACCAGAGTGGACTTCCCAGACCCAGTCCCTCCTATAATTCCCAAGGTTTGTTCTTTGTTTAGTGATAAGTGAATCCCTTCTAAGGATGGTTTTGCGGCTAAAGGATAGGTAAAGACAAGGTCTTGGATCTGTAGCGCCAGTTGAGGGTCAGAAACAGATACATCATCCAACTCTTGATCCAGCTCTTCACTTTTTCTCATCAAAGACCTGGACTATCCGACCAGCGACAATATAGCTTTTGGTTGAGCGATGTCATCAACATGGCCAGCTTCAATAATTCTGTTAAGATTTGAAGCAGGTAATTGACCAAAGCGATCAACATTCCTTGACTGAGGGTCCCCATTTGAATAGAGAATTGCCCTTGCCAAAGAATACAAATCAAGGTTCCATTCACGACGAGGAAAGTCAAAGGACTGATTAAACACTAGACCATTTAGAGACCACTAATTGCCACTTCGTATAGTCTTGGTTAACCTCATTAAACTCTGCTTCTTCGTAAGTCGCCTGCAAGCACGGATAACCCTCATCCCTGTAACTGCTGACGCGTAATGGTGACCATTCGGTCTGTAATTTTCCTGATGCGTGCATAAAAGAGGATTGACCAACCGAGACATAAGGACAATGATGAGGGACAAGAGACAACCATACCAATAAACCATAAGGTCAGTTGCGGACTAATGGTGAAGGCCATAAAAATCGATCCGAAAACGACAATCGGCGCACGGAGAAATAGACGTAAAAATAGATTAATCCCCGTTTTGAATCTGATAAAGTCATCACTGGTTAAGCGCGTCACAGAGACTTGAGGTGGTTAAGCGGTCTCTTTGCTCCTTAGACAAGCTGAGAATCTTCTCATATAGGTCATTGGTCAATTCCTTGGTATAACCTACCGCTGCTTTTGACGAATAATACTGGGCCGTTATCGCTACAAGAACCCCAAAACCAGCAAAAACAAATAAGAGACCAACCAGTCCAAATATCCCCCTGATCCTGACGGGGGATGAGCTGATCGACCAGATGGGCAATAAAAGTGGAACCAGTAATTCAAAAGTTGCTTCTAACAACTTGAAAAACGGTCCCAGTATGGTTTCTTTTTTATAATTCCTGAAGTATTTCAATAAGTCTTTCATACTAGTCATTTTTCTTTCTAAAGGATGTACTTATTTTACCACAATTTAGAAAGATAAAAAAACTCTCCCTGCAAAGCAGAGAGAGTCGAATAATGACCTGATGAAGGCCAGCAATTTTATTCCGTCTTTGTCCCCTTGTTTAAGATCTTGCCCATTTTCCCCAATCCAATCAGTAAGAGTGGGAAAGAAAGGAGTGTAAGAAGACCTAGGACAAGAAATACAGCTACAAATCCACTAGTATCAATCAACCAACCAGTCAGTGGGAAGATCACGATCATGGAAAGACTAAACATCATGGAATTGATACTCAGCATGGTTGCTCGTACACTAGAAGGCAGATAAGCTTGTAAATCATTGTAGTAGATGGGTTGATAAACTGCATAAAGGGCATTGGTCAAGAGATAGACACTTAGATAAGCGAATGGAGTCTTGAAGCCTACAAAAAACAAGGCCAACCCTGTCAATGCAACCAAAAACGGAAAGACTTGATTACTATTCCATTTTTCCCGATTTGACTGGCCAGATAAACCGCTAGGAGATTGAATCCACTACCAATCAACATGATGAGCGAAACTTGCCAACTGGCTAAGTCACTGATTTTCTGTTGGTAGTAAAAATAAAACATACACATGATGGTTCCTAGTAACTGATAGGTGAGCATCCAGTAAAAGAGTACTGGTTTCTCCTGCCATTCTTTTTTCACTACCACCAATATCCGTTTTAAGGTCAAATGATTTCTTTCAGCACTCTTGCTCTCTGGTTCCTTCATCAGAAAAATCAAGACTATGGAAGCAGCGAAAGACCAATATAGCACTAGGTAGGTCCAGGCCAATGACGCCATGAACAAAGAGCCTGCCACAACGGTACCCAAAGTTCGGGTGACTTCGGCCACGCCAGACAAAAAGCTAGAAATCTGAAGATACCGGTCCTTTTGCCCTGCTTCTACCGCAGAATCGTATAAGAAAGCGGTGCTGGTTCCCGAGTCAAAATTATAAGACCAAGCACTGACCATCATAGCAAGCGCATAGATCCAAAATTCTGACCAAACAAGATCAAGATAGAGGATCCAATGCTGGCCAAACGAGCCAAATCAGAGATTGGTCCTGTAGCTAAAAGCGATCTGCCAACATGCACCAGATGGGATTTCACACAAGAGGCTGGTCCCATGAAAGATACTCTCTAATAGACCGATTTGAAGCAAGGAAAGTCCATTTTGAATGAAGAATAAAATCCAAAAACTGGTAATTCCAAAATAAGATGTAAATTCCAGTCCTGCTAGGAGTGGAATATTGCCTTTGTAAGTTCTTTTTAAACATTTTTCTCTCTTTCAATATATTATATGAGTTTTTCTAAAAAGACTCTGACAAGATTTCACCTACATTTTCTCTACTCTTTCATTTAAAGTAATACTCAATGAAAATCAAAGAGCAAACTAGGAAGCTAGCCGCAGGCTGTACTTGAGTACGGCAAGGTGAAGCTGACGTAGTTTGAATTGATTTTCGAAGAGTATAAAAACGCCAGACGGCATTTTTATGGCTATTAAGGTTTGATACGTGCAACATACGTGGAATGGAATGGCTTCACGGATGTGTTTTGTACCTAGTCATGAAGGTTACCATACGCTCGATACCGATACCAAATCCACCGTGTGAACTGTACTGCATTTACGAAGGTCAAGGTAGAATTCATATTCTCTACGATCCATACCTAGTGATTCCATCTTAGCGACAAGAGCATCGTAGTCTTCCTCACGCATTGAACCACCGATGATTTCTCCATAGCCTTCTGGTGCGAGCAAGTCTGCACAAAAGCACGCGATCTGGGTTACCAAGGACTGGCTTCATGTGAAGGCCCTTTGATGATCTCATGGGTAGTTAATGACGAAAGGTTGGTACCAAAGTGGTTTTGAAATCCACGTTTCGGTGTGGTCGAACCAGAAGTCATCTCATGCTCGAGATGTTCATAGTCCGCATCTTCATCCTTCATGCTCTTGCAAAGAGATCAATAGCTTCATCATAAGTGATGCGTTTGAATGGTTCTGCAGATATAGCGTTTCATGAGCTCTATCACGTTCCAATGTTTCCAAAGGCTTGAGGCACGGTCCAAAACACCTTTGAAGCAAAGCTTTAACATAAGCTTCTTGCAAATCAAGTGACTCATCGTGTGTCAAGTATGAGTACTCAGCATCCATCATCCAGAACTCAGTCAAGTGACGACGAGTCTTAGATTTTTCAGCACGGAATACTGGACCAAAAAGTCAAAGACACGACCAAGAGCCATAGCACCAGCTTCAAGATAAAGCTGACCAGATTGGCTCAAGTAAGCTGGAGTTCCAAAGTAGTCAGCTTTCAAAAAGTTCTGTCGAATCTTCTGCAAAGATTTCCTGAAAGAATCAAGTATCAAACTTCATGAAACCATTCTTATCAAAGAACTCACAAAGTCGCGTAGATAATAAGGTCATTACGGATTTTGCATGACAGCGACCGTTGTCCCGAGAACGCAACCACAAGTGACGGTTTGTCCATCAAAGTCTGTTCGTGTTCTTTTGGAGTGATTTGGGTAATCTTGCGATTCACCGATCACTTCTGATGTCTGTGATATCGAGCTCATAACCAAATTTAGAACGCTCGTCTTCTTTGACAATCCTGTCACGACAGATGTTTCTTGGCTTGGACGTTTGATGATTGCCAAATCTTTTTCAAGACCTACTTTTCGCCGAATTTTTCGATAAAGTTTGGTTTGAAAGCAACACCTTGAAAGAAGGCTGTTCCGTCACGCAATTGCAAGAAGGCAATTTTTCCCTTTTCCTGGTTTATTCAGCACCCAACACCGATGGTCACTTCTTTGACCGACACATGGTCTTTACTTCCGATGATGGTAATCCGTTTTGTCATAATAGATCTTCCTTTTCTCATTGTACTTGTCCGAAGACATGGTCACCTTTCATTTTACCACAATTAGGACTTGATAGCTATCTCCTAAGCTAAAATGCGTCTAACGAAAAGCTGACTTTTATTAAAGAAAAAGTCAATCAACTTTTCAAATTCTTGAACCGATTTTAAATATTTTATCCTATATTTTTGATTTTTCAAAGGAAAAATCCAGTCATGTTTAAGTCTTTTCTAGCAACCATTTTTGATAAGTCAAAGCTTACTGTTATACTAACAGTATGTATATGAGGAAAATATGAAAAAGAAAATTCAACTCACTACGGGATTGTGTGCAGCTGTTTTAGCCCTCAGTCTCGCAACAACCACTTTTGCTGATGTGCAGACAGGCCCTGTCACTGAACGACAAGATAGGCTTGCTCCTGTTTCAGCAACTTCAGATAGTTCAGTTGCTACAGTTACAAACGAAGCAACAGCCCCACTTCCTAGCGAAGAATCAGCGATCCCTACAGTTGAGGAATCAACCCCAGCTCCTGCTGAAATCCCAGTAGATCCACGAATCTCCGAAATTCGTGTCATCCATCGTCGTCGGACTTTGAAACCAGACTTTTCTCCAATTGCATCTTCTACAGATGTCGTCTACAAGACAGTTGAAGCCCGTCCTTTCAACGAATATGACGTTTCTGGAAATGGACCAGCAACCGTTACAGACGATAATGGAAAAACATGGTATCGAGTGAGATATTCTGAGCTTGATATTAAAGATGGATTCCATTACAAGAGCGCTCCTGAAAAGGAACTCGCCATCGCGCCCGTCATTGTGTCATTCATCTCTATGACGATATCGATTTGAATCCTGAAGTTGTAAAACGTGCTCGTTTTGTAGACGATAAGGGACAAGAAATTGCTCCTTCTCAAGAAAAGTGTGTCGAGCGGAGCCTTGATTTGGCTTATGAAGCTGGACTTCCAACAGCACCTGCTCAGATCCAAGCTAATGGAAAAACTTATACCTTCCAATCTGCTGACAAAGGAGAATTGACCTCCCACAAACTTCATGTTTCTAACCTAGTTACTGTAACCTATTTCTATAAAGAAGTGACAAGCCCACTTGTTGTAGAAACCTATGACTCCTTCTACTCTAGAAAAACCGGTTCAGAAACTTCGTCTTCCAAAAGAAAATAAACGAGCCAAAACACGCGTACCTGTTAGCAAGAAGACTCCAGCAAAACCTTCGACACCAGAAGTGAAGAAATTCCGCCTTCCAAAAGGGAAACAATGGGGCTAAGACCCGTGTCCCTGTGAAAAAGACGAATACTATTCTATCTGTCGATGTACTTATAATTCCGATAGAAAGAGGCTGAGACAAAAAGTCCTAGCCTCTCAATTATTTTTGGATTGTTGAGCAAAGACGCAGTGTGTGAGTGGGCTCTACTACGCTGATTTCGTCAGCTTTTTACAGCCCTCATCAATCAGTGCGGAGTAGGACGACGAAACGAATTCTAACGAATTACCGATTTCTGTCCCACTCTTATTTTAATTCTCCATAAACTGGTGCAAGTATGAACAGCTTCTTTCAACGTTTCCAGGTCAGTAGCATAACTAAGACGCACATTTTCTGGGGCTCCAAATCAGCACTCTAGAATGAGGGCAACTCCACTTCTTCCAGGATGGCAGTTGCAAACTCTGTCACATCCGTATAACCCTTCATCTCCATGGCTTTTTGACATTTGGGAAGAGATAGAAGCTCCTGTGGCTTGATAACATCAAAACCTGGGACTTCGCTCAAAAGAGGATAGATGGTGTTCAAACGCTCCTCGAAAGGCTTGACGCATCACCTCTACCGAGTCTTGTGGACCTGTCAAGCTTCAATCAGTAGCATACTGCGATACGGCCGTCAGGGTTGGAGTTGTTTGACCAGTCAGTTTACTCATAGTCATGCGATGATTTCTGGATCACCAACCGCATAACCAACCCGCCAACCTGTCATGGCATAGGCTTCTGAAACACCGTTAATGACAATCGTTTGTTTGCGGATGGCTTCCGATAAGCTTTGATATCGGAATAAACTCATTGCCGTTATAGACCAGACGACCATAGATATCATCCGCTAGGATAATAATGTCATGTTCGACAGCCCAATTTCAATGGCTAGGAGTTCGTCCTTGCTATAAATCATCCCCATCGGATTAGAAGGAGAGTTTAAGACCAAGACCTTGGTCTTTTCTGTACGAGCTTCTTCCAGTTGCTCAACGGATACCTTAAAAATCGTTGGTTTGGTGTCCTTTTAACATAGACGGGAACCCTTCAGCCATCAGGACCTGGTCTCCATAGCTGACCCAGTATGGTGTCGGGATAATAACCTCATCACCTGGATTGAGCACAGCCATAAAGAAGGTATAGAGCGAAAACTTGGCACCAGTCGCAAAGGTGACTTGATTTTGGTGAAACGGAATATCCATAATAGCTGTTCGAAATAGGTATTGACGGCGCCTTTTAATGCTGGCATGCCAGAAGCAACCGTATAAAAAGGAAGCCCGCCCATCCCGAATAGCTTGAACTGCAAAAGATCTTGAATATTCTCAGGAGTGTAAAAATCAGGCTGGCCCAAGGTTAGAAAGAGGATATCTTTTCCTTCTGCCTTTAGTTTTTGCTTTGGCATCACTTGCCAGGGTGACACTTTCTTCCATCTTTAATACACGATCAGAAATTTTCATACCTTTACCTACTTTCTCTATCTGGGACCAGTTACAGACGAACCAATTTAGACTAAGATTCTACCAGAAGCTGGCTACAATACCTATTATACACCATAAATCTGACTTGAGCAAGATTTTACTAAAGATTCCACATAAACTTTAATCTTTCTAACTATCTCGAATTCTAAATAATTTGAAAGTGAAGTTAACAGACCTATTTCTTGTATGATAATTCCATTATCTTGTCACCCACCTGTAATGTATTTGATATTAAGGTTTAATAGCGTCTAATACCATTTATTGATAAAAATAATAGTATGAAGAATTTAGAAAAACTATTTGAAGAAGCCCAAACAGAATTAAAAACTATGATTGTCTTTCACAAGGCGGAACGGACTTTTTCGTGCAAAGCAGAGTCTCATGTCTTTATGAACATCAGTTGACCCTACTCAGTTTCTCCGTTTTAGAAACCCTTGTACAGTAAGGGGGATTCCGTATTCAGAACCTGATTGACAGTATTTTGAAGCGACCTCTGGAAATATGACTGTCGTGATCTGAAATATGGTGCGTGATGGATGTGATCAAGCGCGAAACGGATCCTAGATGACCGTCGTGCCTGCATTGTTTCTTTGACAGAAAAGGGACGTAAAAATTATCGAAGCATTCCTGATCATATACAAAATGTTCAAAAAGTTAGGTGTCTTTAGCGAAGAAGAGCAAAAACAACTGCAATCTCTTCTGAAAAAATTAAAGGGCTCCCACTAAATTCTAATCATTCAATCAGTCGTGTTCATGGCCAGCTGACTTGTGTTGCTAGCTATGAACGCGTTTTTTGATTCTCAAAAATAGAAGGTACCAGTCGCTGTTGACTAGTACCTTCTATTTTACTCATATTTCACAAAGACTAATTGTTTTTCAGTCGATAAATCAGCTTGGTAAGTAAATCCATTAAAGCTTAACCGCTTCATCTTCGACCTCGTGATCTGCTTCTCTAGTAAGGCTGTCACAAAAGCCCCACGCGCTTTCTTAGAAATGGTCGAGTGCACCTTCAACTGACCATTTTTCTCTTCTAGAAATTTAAAGGTCACCATCCGATCTTGGGTCTCCTTAGAAAAGACGGTTTCAAACTCACTGGAAAGCAAAGAAATAATCAGTTCTTCCTCCTGAAGAGCTTGATCATAGCTAGCCTTCCAAAAATGTCTTTAAGGATTTCCCGACCTTGAGCTCATGAGAAAGTCCAAACGATGGGGAGCAATCGGAGTAAGGGCTGGAATCACCCCATAAAGAGCTGAGGTAATCAAGAGATGGTCTTGCACATAAGCAGCTTCTGCTTCCGTCCAGTCCATACGGCGGATATTTCGGTACATGAGGCCGTCAAAGAGCTTCAAAGCTGGATAGGTCTTAGCTGTACCTGACTTGAGTGCTTGATTCGTTGCTCTCTTCACTTGCCCTGCCTCTTCAGAAATCTTATAAAGTGAAGCTAACTCTTCTAGAGATAATGGAAAGCTAAGGCATTTATGACCGCTTGTGTCTCATTTTGATATAGGATTCCCCTATTTTGGGGTATCCAGATTCATTTCTTTTGCAGTTGGAATTAATAGTTTCATAGAATTATTGTACCATATTTTCATTTTTGCTTGATATAAAATTATATATCATGTTATCATCTAGTTATTGAAAAACTAGATAACAAAGAGGTAATGAAATTATTTTATTCAATCTACAGTTATCCCAAGTGGAAGAAATTCCTGATATTGACCTTCATTTGGACCAGGTCCTCCTCTATGTCAATAAGGTGTGTGCGCCTTTTATCTCAGAACAGACAAGGGCTTGACAGCCCCATGGTCAATAATTACGTTAAACATGGCTACCTGCCAAAACCAGATAAAAAGAAATACAAGCTGACAGACAGGTTGCCCGTCTCATTGCTATATACGACCTTAAAGACGGTTTTTCGATCACAAGAGATCGTGGCTACTCTTGAACCTCTGTAGAGTCAGCTCAATTCCGCAGACCTCTACAATAGTTTTTGTGGACTTTCTCATGAAGAGAAAGAACCTTTAGCACCTATTATCGATCTGCCTGTCGTACTAGCTACCTACCAAGAAACCCTATCCTATATCCATGTTCATTCTGAGGAGGAAAAATAATAGTGAATTATGCTAGTAAATTAAGTAAACGATTATCCTTTGGGGAAGAAATCGCAAATAGCGTCACCCATGCAGTCGGGGCTGTTTTGATGCTCTTTCTCTTACCAACTTCTGCTATTTATAGTTATGAAACACATGGGACTTTAGCAGCTGTCGGGACTCAATTTTTGTCATCAGTCTCTTTCTTCATGTTTCTCTCCCATCGACTATCTACCATGCCATGGCCTATGACTCACCCTCAAAGTATGTCCTTCGCGTATCGATCACTCCATGATTTATATTGCCATTGCAGGTAGCTATACACCCGTCGTTCTTTCTCTCATGAACAACTGGTTCGGCTATGCCATTATCCTGATTCAATGGGGGACGACTATCTCGGGATACTCTACAAAATTTTTGCTAAGAAGGTAAATGAAAAATTCAGCTTGGCCCTCTATTTGATTATGGGATGGTTGGTGATTTTCATTATCCCTCAGATCATCAGCCAGACAAGTCCAACCTTCTGGGGTTTGATGTTGATGGGTGGCTACTATGCTACACAGTTGGAGCTGGATTTTCATGCCAAAAGAAACCTTATTTCCACATGATTTGGCATCTCTTCATCTTAGCCGCCTCTGCTCTCCAAATATATCGCGATTGTTTATGATCATAAGACAGTGACTCTCTTATAGGGAGTCACTTTTTAGTTGCTTTTTTACACCATATTGACTATACTAATAAAGGAAAAATTGTACGGGGACAGTTATGACAACCAACACCAAAAAGATTTTACATCATTGAAAAACCAGATTGACCAGGGAATCCTAAAACTGGGTGACCGCCTGCCTTCCGTTCGCCAACTCAGCTAGCTCAGTATGCCTGCAGTAAGGACACAGTCCAACGGGCCCTGCCTCGAGCTAGCTATAAGAACTACATCTATGCCAAACCCCAAAAGCTGGCTGATTATGTCTTGAGCAAGAGACCGGAAAGCACACAGACCTACCTCTCCGACTCAAGGAAGATCGCTTCCAGGCCTTTGAAGACTTTCGGACTTGTATCAACGAAAACCCTTGTCGGTCGTGATACTCATCTCTTCAACTACTATGAAAAACAGGAAGGTCTAGTTGATCTCCGTCAGTCTATTGCTTCTCTCCTGCGAGAAGATGCGACGTTTATACCCAGGAGAACAAATCGTTACTCACCTCAGGAACCCAGCAAGCCTCTCTACCTCCCAAGCCAGGTCGCCTTTCCAAACCAAAAAGAAGAAACTCATGGAGAGCAACCAACCTATTACCGCATCTAATAAATTAATTCAGGAGCAAGACTTACCTTATCAAAGCATCAATCGCTTGCCTTCAGGAATTGACTTTGAGCAATTGGAAGCTATTTTCAAAAGCAGGCAAGATCAAATTTTTCTATACCTATTCCACGCTACCATTACCCGCTGGGACATAGTTATAGCAAACAAGAGAAGGAACGATATTGGCCTTAGTAGACCTCTATGGATGTCTATAGTGTTGAGGACGATTACTTGGGAGATTATGATCCACATTTTCTCCCTAGCTTTCATTATCTGGATGCATCGACCGGGCCATCTACATCAAGTCCTTTCTACCAGCCTATTTTCTGCCCTCCGCATCACTTCTATGGTCCTCCCCAAGCGCTTTTCTCCCTGTCTTAAAACTCCAAAGGGACACTCGACTACTGAAAGTAACTTGGTCATGCAGAAGGCCTTGAGCCTCTATATTGACAATGGCATGTTTGCTAAAATAAAGGGTCCTTCACCAACAAGTCATCCAAAAAGAGCAAGTCGCTCCCTACTCCAGCAACATTCCCTGTCCGTCCCTGCATGGCCGGTCATTGGAGGTGTTTTTACTAGATTTAAGACAGGTCCTCTCGGTCGCCTCGACTGAAACATAGCGGGTCTCTCTCTCCCCTTTCTGACCTCTGCCTATATTAAAAGCTGTCCCTAGTGCCTTTGCCCGTATCAATCAGGACACAAATTGGAAGAGGTTTTACCCAAATTAACGCTTATCCTAGGATTCAATCCCATCCTTCTATTCTTGAGTTATTTTTATATATAAAACTATATACAAAACATTACATTTATTACAAGAATCACTTGACATCTGTAACAATAGGAGTATAATCTAAGTCAGAAAGAAAAGAGTGATATTATGAAACGATCTTTGATTTCGTTGGACTGCACTTCTCTTGTGGTCTAGATCACTTGGACTTGCTTTGGGAGGGTGTGGCCTCAAAAGATAAAACAACTTCTCATCCGAAAAAGCTTCTAGCCTCGAAAAGTTGAGAAAAACCAAAAGCCAGCGTCGAATAAAGCATACAGTTTCTTCTTCTCAAAGCAAAAGAAAATACTACTCCTTCAAGTCAGGCAAGTAACCCATCAGCTTCTAACTCGAACGAACAAGGCAGAAGATAGCATCTTCAGACTAATCTAAGCAGTTGTTCCTGCAGATCTTGTCGGCACTTGGGTAGGATCTAGCCCTCAGGCGGATAGCATCAAAATGACTATTGAAGCCAATGGTGATATTACAACTGTCGTTGGCTTTAAAAATGATAGTGAACCAACCCGCACAGCTACCTATACTGCAAGAGCTATTCAAGCATCTGGTAATGTCTATTACTGGGAGTCAGAAGGTCTTGATGGCGCAGATGCTCTTCTTCCAGGTATTACTGGATTAGGAGTAGCAAATTTCCGCTTCAAACCAGGATTTATCCTTGAGGAAGGGCATTATACTCCGATAGCCTTCACAACAGATATCAATACAGATTTTGACTATAGCAATTACAGAGACTTCCACTTCTCATTGACAAAAGAGCAATAAGGACAGGAAATTCTCTAATAAAAAAAAGAATGTTGACCCCTCAACATTCTTTTTTTATGTTTTATTCACTTTCACAAATCAATTGGGTTAACCCCTTACTTCTTGGTCAAGGCCCAACTCTTGGCCACAAGCTCGAAAAGATGATTATCCTCTACTCGTTCATCCAAGGGAATGCTAATCCAGTATTTCTTGTTCATATGATAGGCCGGATAGAAAGGAGCCTCTTCTAAGAGTTGGCTGACCTGGTCCAGTTTAAGATTTAAGACCTCAATCTTCCTTCTTGTTTTCACATCAAGCTTGGACCAGTCAATCTTCATAAGAACGCCAAACCATTTGAGATCCTTTTGATGACGAAAGACGCCGGAGTCCGGTGAGCGGTCCCATAGATATTCGAGGGGACGATCATACTGCTGACTGATCCAATCCACCAAGCGCTTGGTCTGTGGATACATAAAAATCTTGACAGCAAAACAAGACTTTCTGATATCTTCCAAGGCATGCTGACAGGCTTCTCTGACTTGCCCCACATATTGACCCACCATCTGGTCCATATGGAGTTGCACATAGTGGTCACCTGTCTCTTGATCCACTAACCAGTAATGAACTTGTTTTTCCTTGAACAGTCACATAGAGCTTGAAGTCTCCATCCAGGATTAGTTGCTCATAGCAGAAACACCTCTTCCAGCTTTGAAAACCCATAAAGCCAGGGCTTTTTCTTTATCTATACTATATTTCTCAAAATAATCTGGTAAAAACACTGGTCTACTCCTTCTTCTCCAGCATGCAGAGCATGAGTTGAGAATGGTCCTCAACTCATATAGATTTAAAAGACAACTCGGGTCCCATGGACCTGATCCACTCCTGGAACGTCAAGGAAAAGCTGACGATTCTCCAAGGAGACACCGCCACCTGCCAAGATTTCTACCTGGCCATCCGCTAACTTAGCATACTCTTCGTAGCGCGCTAAACGTTGTTCTAAGTCTGTTTCTGGACTGCCGGCTCTTGTTAATAGTCGGGTCACACCCTCCTTCTTCATCCACTCGATCGTCGACGCTTGATCTTCTAGAGGAATCTGATCAAATGCCATATGCATGGTCAATTCAAATCCTTGGCTAGCTTGGATGAAACGAAGCATGGCGTCTTTATCCAGCTGATTGTCAGCAGTCAAGACACCTACCGCCAAGCCATCAACACCCCAAAATCACGGGCAACTTTCCAATCTTCTAACATAATGTCTAGCTCTTGATCAGAGTATACAAAATCTCCACCTCGTGGACAGAATCATGACGATAACCTTGGCCTGATACTCTTTGTAGCAAGCCTCACAGCCTCTTTGATCACAGCATGGCTAGGAGTCGTACCTCCTACCGCTAAAGTTATCACATAGTTCTACTCTGTCGCGCTCCTGCTTGAAAGCTTTTTCTAAAAGAGTCATATGTTTTCTGCACAAAATTCACATGAGTGGCATTTTAAATCTCCTGCATCTGAAATCGTTTCGTTCTCGTTCTCCTTTTTCTGGGCTTTGTCAATCAGAAAAACCATCGGCCTCATCAGGAAACCAATGGTTGATGCTTAATAGGAAATTGGAACGATGATTTGTAGAACCATGTTCCCTTTTTCGACCTTAGCAGAATGGATTTGATAGCCACTTGTCGGCAAGGTCAATTGGATTTGATTACCTGTCATGGTAGCTCCGGTCCCTCTTGGTTAACTTTTTCAGCAATCTTAGAAGCGACCAAGGCACGTGGAATTGGGAGATGGCCAAGACAGGCCCGTTCTAAGTTTAATGTCAATTGTTGATCCGTCACACTCGCTGCAAAAGTCCATGCTCACCATGGTTTTCTACCGGTCCAAGTTCAATCGGCACCTGAACATTGATGTAGTCTCCATTCATAGAGACAGCTGTATTGAGGAGTGTTTCATCCGAAACCTCTCCAAGCATTCCTTTGATGACTTGGCGCAATTGAGGAGAATTCAGCTGAAGCTCTGTTTGCAGGCCAGATGTTGTTACATCCTGCTGTAGAAAGACCTCTTGGGCTAGATCTATCAGCGAAGTATTCACTGTCACATTTTTAAATTGTTCTTGAGTCGAAACTTTTGCCGGTATCAAGAAAATTGCTAAGACAATCACTTGGAGGAAGGTCAGTCCGATGAGTCGTTTGATCCATTTCCACATATGGTCACCTCTTTTCGTTTTGATGGATGGAAGAGAATTCACCTCTATCACTATTGATCTATTCTTTTTAAAATACGACTTCTATTCTACCCTAATTTTTCAAAAAAAGCGAACGAGAGGAATAAGGTGCACATAAGAAAAGAGGTGGGAAAAATCCCAACCCCTATTTGAATGTTAATGGAATTGCATCCCACCATCCACGATGATGGTTTGTCCTGTAATGTAGTTTGAATCAGGACCAGCAAGGAAGCTAACCGCTGCTGCGACATCTTCAGGTTCTGACAAACGTTTGAGGGTAATATCTTTAGCGAAAGTTTGCATACCCCATTCGTCATCTTTACCAGCGTTCTTACCAACTTCATGAGCGATGTCAAACATCATTGGAGTCTTAACGATACCTGGTGCATACGCATTGACAGTGATACCTGAATCCGCCAAGTCACGTGCCAAAGTTTGAGTGATACCACGAACTGCAAACTTAGTACCACCATAGACAGTCAAGTTAGGGTTACCTACAACACCTGCTTGTGAAGTTGCATTGATGATTTTTCCGCCATGGCCAAGCACTTTGAATTGAGCTTGTGCAGCTTGAGCACCCCAGATGACACCACCAACGTTGATGGCAAAAGTGCGTTCAAATTGTTCTTCTGTAATCGTATCAAGTGGTGTAGTTGGTGCAACACCAGCGTTGTTAACGACGACGTTTAAGTCTCCGAAATGATCCACAACTTTTTGGAAAGCTGCAGCTACTTCAGCTTGTTTGGAGACATCAGCAACAACCGCAAAAGCATTCTCTGCCGATAACTCAGCTACTGCTTTTTCTGCTGTTTCAGCATTGTAGTCTAAGACACCGACCTTGAAGCCATCTTGTACCAATCGTTTTGCAATCGCAAAACCGATCCCTTTAGACCTGCACCTGTGACAATAGCTATTTTAGACATATGATTCCTCCTTGGTATCCCCGATACCAGCAAACGTTCATAGAAGAACAGCAAAGGTTGACAGTCAGTTTTGTATGAATCTATCATAAGTTCCTTCCAAAACTATGGTAACAGTATACTCCTTTGTGAAAAAAGTGTCAAACTCTAGCCTGTTACTTTCTAAAGTATTTTACAATCTATTTTATCTTTATTTAGTAATAGATTAACTGATCTAAATAATTTTGATAAGGGTTTTATATCTTGAAAAAACACTCATATTGCTTATTGTTTTTGAGCCTTATTTCATGCTACACTAATTATAAGAAAATCAAACAATAAGGAGATCAAACAATGAAAGAATTCATGGATAAATTGAATAACCTACCTAAAACCAGTTCAATACATTATTGCGATCATAATTTTCTTTATTGCGTTTTACATTTCTTATAGCTTGTTTTTAAGTTAGACACGTACAAAGCTCTCTTTATCTGATACAGTATTTTTAAAAAGAGAGGGACAGAAATCGGTAATTCGTTAGAATTCGATTTCGTCGTCCCAACTCCGCACAGTGATGAGTAGGGCTGTAAGCTGATGAAATCAGGGTGGTAGAGCCCACTCAACCACTGCGTCTTGCTCGACAATCCAAAGACAATTGAGAGGCTAGAGACTTTTTTGTCCCAGCCTCTTTCATTTTCAAAACATTTTAAAGACTGCTACTGCTAGTACTGCTCCAATGATTGGCCCAACTACTGGGATCCAAGCTGTAACCCCAGTCGCCATCTCCTTTGTTAGGAATAGAAGGAGGCTGTGCATGATACGAGGACCCTAAGTCACGAGCTGGGTTGAGAGCGTAGCCTGTGGTTCCACCTAAGAGACAAACCAATCCCCACAATCAAAGGTACCAATAGCAAAGGTACCAAGCCCATGTTGAAGGTCATAAAGACCAAGCGCAAAGATCATTAGTAGCAAGACAAAGGTTCCAAGGATTTCACTGATGAGGTTTGAGTAGTGTCACTTAATTGCTGGACCTGTACTGAAAGTTCCAAGGATATTTCCAGGATTTTCTTCTGCTAAGTAATGCGGTTTGAACTGTAACCAGACAAGGACTTGCCCTACCATGGCTCCGGCAAATTGAGCAAGGATATAAGGAATGACAGATGCCCAAGCTGAGGCCACCATTAAAGAGCAACCCCAATTGTTACTGCTGGGTTCAAATGGGCCGGACTTAACTTACCAGAGATGAAGGCTGCGACAGCAACCGCAATCCCCAACCAAGAGTAATGACGATCCAACCTGAGTTGTGGCTTTTTCGTTTTGGAAGAACCACTCCTGCTACAACCCCATTTCCCAGAAGAATGAGGATTAAGGTTCCTAAAAATTCACCAAATAATTCTTTCATATGATTTAATTCTCCATTATAAAGAGGGGAAGGTTAGACAGTCTTCTTTCCAACCCCTTTTTTGTTTTTCTTAGTTTTTAATGCTGCCAAGTCATTGTTTCCAAAGCGACTTGCAAGTCTTTGCAGTGAGTCAGCTTTTCTTCTTCTTCCATTCATAGAAGCGGCCCATTTCATCCAAAACAGGTTCGATAATCGCATCTAAGCTATCCCGCATGAAGAGCATATGATTGGTGCGACGACGGGAGAGTCAGCTGCTAAGTGCTGATTCATTTGCGCATTGCATGAGTGAGTGACAAGGTATCAGCCAAACTCAATCCAGGTGCCTGTTCCACGCTATGAGCAAGGGCGAAGACCTTAGGTGCATTGGATCCGTATAGGTTAAGCTAGGGTAGTGAGCTTCCTTGTTATCAAAGCCACGAGATACGCCAAGTTGAGCAAAGGCTTCGATTTCAGAATCCACGTTCGTTGGGTTAATTTCTCCACCTGATACTGGATAGGTTTTTAGAGTTAATCAATTTGAACTGACGGTCGAACTCTTCCTTAGAATGGTCAAGACACGCTCCATCGCTCCTTCAGCCATCTTGCGGTGAGTCTGTAATCTTCCCACCAGCAAGGGTCAGACCATTGTCATCGCGATCCGAGGCTGATCCACGAGAAAACAGCAGATGGATCCAAGTGTTTTTCAGAAGTGCTGCCTTCCAAGTGGCTGATTGCTGATTCAACATCTTCACGCGATTTTTCTTTAGAAAGATAGCCTTCAACTGTTGCAATCAAAGCATTAAAGCTCTCATCACTGATAGTGCCGTTGTTTCCACCATTGTAGTCAGATGCACTGTTTCCAGAGATCAACGGACGGAGACCAGCCTAGCTACTTTCGATATCATCGATGGTGATGTGAGCTTCTGGGAAGCGGTTATTCACGATTCCTAACAAGTAGTCGACATCTTGTTGAGTTACTGTTGGATGCTCTAAGTCACCAGTGTAGTCCGTGTCAGTCGTTCCGAAGTAAAGTTTTTGTTTTCACTGGCAAGACGAAGACCATCCGACCGTTCCTAGACCAGTATCAAAAGTAGACTGGTTGAGAAACTTTTGATCTTGCTTGAATCTACGACCAAGTGAACACCCTTGGTTGGACGCATCTGTGAATGCTGCTCTCAGTATTTGAGAGATTACGCACTTTATCGCTCAAGGTCCAGTTATCATAATCACCAAACGAGCCTTGATTTCAAAAACTTGATCAGTCAAGAGATCACGCACTTCACCTCAGTAATCTTGCCAGATTCATCAAAGAGGAATCCTTCTGCTTTTACGTGGTTGGCGATGAGAGCCCCATCTTGATTGGCACGTTTGATATTTTCAATCACTCAAACGAGCATCGTTGTTACGGAAGTCTAGATATACCCCACCACCGACAAGACCTTCTTGTTTCAACTCAGGCTACGGACAACACTTCTTCCTTGGACAAGACTTTGTTGGCAGCTGGGTGTATTGACTTACACCCAAGCCAAAAAGGTCATAGGAGGTCCATGGCTACCTTGGGAACGGAAGAGGCTAAAAAGTTGGCATCATCCTATAGACTGGTAAAGCATTGGGTCTGGTTTTCGGACAGCGAGGGCAATTTGTTGGGACCACTGCACGTTCTGATACCGTATCTGACAGGCTGTACTTCTCGTCAAATTGTTTGAGGAGTAACGAAGTCCACCGTGACTAAATTTTTGTTGAATCGGCTTGACGTCCCTTCCGCAAGTCACCATTTACCAATCGCAAACCTGTTTCCAAGACCGCTTGCTGCTGCTTGCGAGGCTACACCAGCACCAGTGATTCCCCCGATGATCAAAAGATCCAGAATTGCGTTCTTGCATTTTCTTAATCGATAATTCACCGTGAGTTTTCTTTGAAACTCCATCATTCTTCACTTTCTGTCCTGCTGGACTTTGATTAGTCTTCTTTCTGCGTGAGTTGGTGGCTTTAACAGCTTTCTTCCATCCTTTGTAGAGTTGTTCACGATCGTTCATAGTGCCCCAAGAGTTCACCAGTTGCTTGAGTTCTTTCAATTCATCTAGGTCTTCCAGTAGCTGACCGACAGACCAGCAAGGAAGGCTGCTCCCAAAATTTTGGCACGAGCGATATCAATACTGAGAATATCTGGTTTGGAACTGCATCAAGAAGTTATTCATAGCTGCTCCACCGTCCACTTTATGACTTCAATAGCTGTCTTAGAATCAACTTGCATGGTATCACGATATCCGTACTGATAAGCGATGGATTGAAGAGTCGCCTGATAAAGTCTTCTTTTGGTTGTTCCACGAGCTGTCAAAGACAGGAACCACGAGCATTTTGATCCTGGTATGGTGCTCCTAGACTCCGTGAAGCCGGTACCATATAAACTCTTATCGTTGTTGTGAGAATTACGCATATTGTTCAGATTCAGTGAGTTTTCCACCATTGTACATTTGATCGCGAAGCCATTGAACGGCACTACCCGCGATAAAGATAGATCCTTTCTAAAGGTGTATACTTTCCTGTTAATTCCACATCCACGTAGTTAGAAGTTATTTTCAGAAGTGCATCTTCCACCCACCATGATGATGAAAGATCTAGTACCGTAAGTATTTTGACTATACCAGGTTCAAAGGCCAACTGTCCAAAGAGGGTCAGTTGTTACTACCTGCTATACCTGAGATAGGAACTTTCCACCGTAGAAATGAAAAGGAGCTGTTTTCCATGATTGAGTTAGAATGAATCCTGGAAGCATAGCCTTAGGAATATTGGAGGGATTTCTAAAGATCTCATCGTCCCATTTTAGGTCTTTATATTGT
>BNJV01000909.1_pt1 | contig 33279 bp, 29 predicted proteins | sample 8540591 | NCBI WGS metagenome assembly BNJV01 (sample SAMD00202457, study PRJDB9452) | human saliva metagenome | host: Homo sapiens | reverse complement strand
CATTATAATAAAAGTAGATTGTTCGAGTTCTATTCGAAACATATTATCAATATAATATAGCACTTACTCACTCTTACTTAAAAGAAAACTAGTATATATAAAAAAGTATAGATTTTTCTTACGAAATTTGTATACTTTAAATCTCTATAAGATATCTTATTTTGTAGTTTGTCTATGTATTACTCGATAAGGTAAGTACATTTCTGTTTTCATCTAATTCAGTCTTCGTTGATTTCTTCACCTTTACGTTTAGCTTTTTCTATATCTATTATTTTTGTTAGAACACGCATAGATACCTGCAACCTATATCAAAGATAGGTTGGAAAATAGATGAAATTCTTGGTCTTGGTTGCTATGTCCATAGTTTAGTGTTTTCTAAAGACATCACCTGTCAAAATCGGCGTGGAACTTTAATCCTGTAGATCTCACGCTTGATGGTAGTATCAAGCTAACGCTACCACCGCTAGCACAGCCACATTAATACATCAACTTTGCATGTCTATATTACTTTAGAGTTTTAAAATTTCATTACTTTCTTTTATAAGTTTGACATCCACTCATTATAAAGCTTAGGATCGAACCTCTATATTTTTAGTAGCCACGCATCTTTGTATCCTTAATAATACCCTTTTGAGTTTTTGACTTTCTTATATTTATCTATAAATAAAAGAAATATTTTTGCACCTTTTTCTATTTTCTAGTTACTTCGAATGATGCTCATAATCTATATTAGAAACAGAATAAAACCCAGAATCTACTTCCTAAATTACCAGCTAGTGTTCATTGAATTTGAATATCTTGTAAATATTTTAGAACGGTCTGATAGTGAACGTCCTAAAATAAATACACTCATCTACTTGTTTATTTACAATGAAGCAAAAATATTTTTTCTAATTTCTTTATCATCACAAGAATCGCTAAAATTATATTATATTTATACATACAGCAACAGACTCAATCCACTTATCATTTCAGAAGATAACTTCATAACATCTTGCAAAACAATACCTATTGTAGTTGTTTTTACTAGTGTCTCATATGTTAGGTGTATATTTTAATTTTTACCATTTCTTGAACACGTAACCCCAGAATTTTCTTTAACATTAGTTGTTATTTCATAACACGGGAAACGGTAAAGCATCGACACTTTTAGTTTTTGCAAATATCGTATATTGTTATTGTCATTTTCTTCTCCTTTATCTCTTATTATTACTTTTTACTTTTCAAGAATTAAAACCTTTCTAATACATTCATATTTTACAAATTTACTAAGAAAAGTCTTAGAATGAATATAAGATTTTTATTTTCTTTTATTTTCATTATACAAAGTATATAAAAATTAATATCTATTATTTTATTTATATTAGTACAAAAGGAGAATTAGATTATCTTTTATAAGAGTAATCGTAACTCCCAAATTTTATTTTATTAGTTTTCTAAAGAAGTATGTGTTTTTCTAAGTTTCTTTTAGGAACTTTAGCTGAATGTTGCATTTTAGCTGCTCTTCTTTCAGTTAAGTCTAATCTAACAACAACTTCACGAATACCTTCGCGTCCTACGATTGCAGGAGTACCATGTGGCAATCCATCGATTCCATAGTGCCCATCACAGTAACTACTTACTGCTAATCTTACGTTTTCGTCATTGCAAGATAGCTTAATGATTGGTGAAATAATGCAAGACTGATTGCATAGTAAGTAGCACGTTTATTATTGATAATTCTACATGCTGCACGTACACTTTTCTTTCTACATCTGCAGTCTCTAGTGTAGTCAGAAGTTTCTCAAGAATTTATCGAATTTTACCATATACGGTTACTACTCCAAGCCGTGTTGAGTATCTCCAAAGTCTACCCAAATGATGTATCCTTGAATATCAGTTGGTGCGGCTTAATCTATCACCTAAGATGTAACGGAATCTTGGCGTATCAAGACAAAATTAAGATCCAATGATTCTGGGTGTCTTGGGAACTTGTGGAATTTTTGTAAAGCATTAGTTAACACGTCTCACTGGGCAGAAGCGATAACGATAACTCCATCGAATCCAGATGCAACGATTTTTGTTCTGGACGATATCTAACAACTTTAATGTTTTGCTCACTAAGCTCAAACGAGTTTCACCTTGGTTTTGTGAAGTCCACCAGCCGATTACGATTACGTCTGCATCAGCACATTGCCTCGTATCCACCTGAAGTTACTTTTAATAGGTGGTACTAAAGCTCCCCCGTGGTTTAAGTCCATTGCTTCCCCTTCAGCTTTTTCTGCGAAGAAGCCGATTAATCTAATTCTTCACATACTCCACTTGAATATAATTGATAAGCAAAGCCCATCCCCTACCATCTCCCTTGGCTCCTGCCAGACAACTTTTTCTATTTTTGCTTTCATAAGACCTCCATTAATTTGTATAAATTTAGATATTTTAATTTTTACTGTAAATAAAACATAGTTGAAAAACTATTTCTATTCATAACACTCTGAATTATAGCACAGCTTTTTGCAAGAAAGAGTGTTTTTACGACATTAATTTTTCATATTAAATTAATTATTTTCTTTTTAATTTATATATATTTTGAAAGTGCTATCTTTAAAAATAAAACGCTTTATTTATATTTTCGTTATATCTACATCTTTAAAACCTTTTATATCAACTTTAAAAAGAGTTTCTGATTAATTAAAAATTAATACATTATTTTCATTGATTGAATTCCAAATATTTTAATATTAATTTTTATAGAAAATCTGATAGTAATTATACATTTTCATTTTAATATTTTAGTTATCTCTTAGTATAACAGCATTGAGTTGTTTAAAATAGCAAATATCAAGTAAAACAATACTTGATATTTTTATTTTTAATCTTCATAATATTTCCATCTGAACTACAGTACTAATGTAACTATAACGACATGCTGATGTTATTATTAATATGTATATTGCCACATCCGTTTGATATATCTCTTATATATCCTAACAGTATGGTGAATATCGGCAAGTAACAACTACCTGACTGAGCCTAATCCCGACATTGGCCGATTCTTTTTCATTTCTTGCTTTTGCGAAAATAGATACATTATATAAGAGAATGATCTCCTCTCCAGACAAAGCAAAATACTTAAGATTGCCATTAATGTAAAGTTACCATGTACATATACCATTCCTAATAGCGATCCAATATATCCGCTATGACTATACAAATAGGAATAATTAGTTTATTTTAACTTATCTGCAAACATAGGTACTACAGAATGTTGATGGAAACTGTGCAAATTGACCTATTGATAACAGTGTAATCCAGCCGCTTCTGGAGTAGTGACTTTACTTTACTCGCTATTTCAGCAAGTCCAAGAAACACCACACAGAATAATGCTGATTGTAATCCCATACTTAAAGTGAAGAAGTCCGTCATTTTCTAGCTCACCTAAGTAATGTTCCATCACCTTCAGATTTTTCTGTTACTACATTTCTCACAGTAGACTTTCTCGAGATATATAACAAATGCTATTGTGACGTAGTAGGCTATAATCTATCCAACACTACACAGCTAATCCTATAGGAAAATCTCAGCACTCTATATTAGAAACTCCAGCTATTGATAACTTATTCCGCAGCAAAAGCAGCACTTTACATTCATTGGCAACCGCATAAAACTCAGTCATGCACTCCTGATTTTCTGGGAAAATATAGCTAATCTCGGTAATAATACATTGACGCTACTGTTATTCCCACACCTATCTATAAAATGTATGCGATGAAAACATATAAGTATTTAGACAAAATCTTAATCCTAATCCTATAGCACACTAACGAAGAATAAAATACTGTTTCTAAACTCAACTCTCCAGAAAAATTTACTAACAACTGACCACATAAAAGCGAATGCTATTAGTGGAATTCAGTTGTTAATTAAACCAACTACCGTAATATTTATATTTAAGATACCTTTTAATGGTCCAGATATTGCTACAGAAGTATGTAGGCGATCTAAGTATCATACCTACTAAAACCATACCCACATAATAATTACTTTATTTATATTTTTGTCATTATATATCCTTTCTCAAACCTCTCAGCAGAAGATAGAATAAACAATTAATAACTATCTCATTCTACTTCTATTTTATACACAAGTGCTCTTACCGGCAGAATAAGTTCCATCATGCATCCCCATGATAATCACTTGGTTGAATCCATAAACGCAGTTAATTTCGCTCAGAGAAACCTTAATTACAAATTTCCTCAGAAGCAATGAGCTGAAAACAGCATCTTTTAAGTATTTTCCTTGATACTGATATTTCAAAACCAACATCTTCTACTCTAGGAATTAACTTCCAGAATTTTTCACAGCACTATTCTAAATCTTTTAGCCTCAGAAGAAATTTCTCGTTACCTCAGTTACTACTTAATTTAATAATAATATCATCTTTATCTTCTCTGCTCTGTAAGGGAAATTTATCAACAGCATTGAAAATTTTCTACTATTTGCTGTAAATGAACATTCAAACATAGTTGGATTAGTTTTTCTGCATTTGGATACACCTACTCATCACATAAAACAGTATAAACCACATTTTGGTAATAAAGAACTCATTCTATTATTTCTCACAGAAAATTTCAAACTTCATCTCCACCAAGTCTTTGTATCATTCTGGAAGTATGTTAGAGCTATGCGTCAATTAGATTAGATGACTCTTTTTCTGCACCCTCACTCATTTAAAACTACTTGTCTTCACTGGTGGTTTGACAGAGTCTGTAGCAGTCGCAGCTGTACCTGCCTATTTTAACGAGAAGTTAACACCTTCTAAAATAGGTCTTTGATCATTAGGAGTCAGTACAGAACACTGTTTCTCTAATTATATCATTAAATACTGTAGCTTCAAATTTAAGACTATTTTCTCAGATATTACAGGAAATTCTGGATATCTCCATTGCATCATAACTCTTAATATTAAATTCATCTTACCTGAATGAATTTTAACTAAATGAATCTGTACTTTCAAACTAATGAAGATTAGTAGGTGCTTTTCTTGATAATTTCTATAAAATTACGAGAAGGTAATACTACGCCTGTCCTCTTCTATAGTTATAATTTCTTTATCACCTTTATAAGCATCTATTATAAATCAGCAGATACTCAGAATCACTTGTTTTTAATACTAAGTTGTTAGAAGATAGTTCTAACTTAATTCCTTTTAAAATTTCAAAAGAGAATTAGAGCTATAACTCTAGCAACATGATTAAGACCTTCTATCAGATTTTTTCTATAGTAAATTTTATCTTTTGTCTCCTTATATATATATATATATTAAATAAAATAATAATAATAAGGGCTGTTAACACTGTGGAAAAACTCTACCCAAATTAAAAATAAATTGTGAAAGTTTGTTGTGAATAACTTGTTAATAACTAACACAAAAGATTAATACTTATTAACAGCTATTATATTTGACCTAATCTTTCTTTAATCATAGAGATAGTTTCTCAAAATATCAGGGAATTCATCTTCATTTAACTTAGCTATCTTATTAAAAAGAACAAAGAATAGAAGTATGGTCCTTATTAAAGTGTTGACCTCATCGCAGGAAATCGATAGATTAGTAAGTCTCACGACATAAGTAAATAGCTATATCTCTAGCTTGAACAACTTCTTTTCCTAGTAGAAGAAAGAATATCATCTTTTCTAATAGAATAAAAACTGAAACAAGCATTAATACATATGATCAGGTGAAATATATATCGAGGGAGCTTTTTCACATCTTTTAATATTTCTTCTGCAATATGAAGAGAAGGTATCTCATTGTAGCTGACATAGATTTAATACTTTTTAAAACACCTTCTAATTCTCTTTATATTAGATGAAACATTATTAGAAATATATATAAGAGTCTCTTCATCTAATTCAATATCAAATTGAGTACATTTATATTTTTAATATAGCCATACGAGTTTCCAAAGTCTCGTGGTGTAATATCTGTAGTAACACCTTGTTCAAACTCGGGCAACAAGACGATCTTCTAGGTCATTGTTGAGAAGGTGACTTATCACTTATAAGAACTATTTGTTTTTGGTCCATTTGAAGCTCGTTAAAAGCGCGGAAAAATGCATTTTGCGTTTCTGCCTTTTCCAGATAAAAATTGAATATCATCTATAAGTAAGGTATCTATCCTGAGCGATACTTTACGTCTGAAATCTCATCAGCATTATCATTTTTATTTTCATAGGTTTAATAGAGGCTAAAACTCATTTAAGAATTTTTCCGAAGAAATGCACTCTATTTTTAAACTCAGGAAAGTTTTTCCATTTCATTACCTATAGCATGTAAAAGGTGTGTTTTTACCTAATCCAGCTCCACCATAGATAAATAAGGGGTTATAGATACCACCAGGAGAACTCAGCAACGTTATAAGCAACGTTATGAGCATATATATTACCAGCACTCAACGACAAAAATTATCAAAACGTATAGTTTTTATTATGTTGATTCTTTTGCTGTTAAAAGCATTATTAAAAAGAAAACAGGCTTTTTATATTCATCTAAAGGTAAACTTTGTTTCGATAAAAGTGTTGAGCCTCCAGAAGGTTTACTATTACCTTGCAAGAAGTTCTGTCTAATATCTTCAGCAGCAGGTGTTGTTTTTAGTTGGTTTTTTTCAGGTATTTCAAAAACTATTATCAAGTGAATCATACTCAATATTAAAATCAAAACCAGTTGTATAATATTTGCTTTAAGACGCATCATAAGCTCCATGAATAAATTGAGATACAGAGCTTCTTTTACTAGTAATTACGATAATCTTATTAGCAAAAATCAACTTTATCAATAGAGGCACCTAAAAACCAAGTTTCAAAAACTTGAGCAGGAAGTTCTGCTTTTAATTCTTTAAGAATAATCTCCTACAAAAAATTAGAATTACTCAAAAAATCCTCCTTATGTACACTAAATTATATCATAAAAAGAGATAAACTAAATAAAAATTAAAGTTATTCACAGTCTGTGGAAAAACTTTTAATAACTATGAAAAACGAAAAGAAATTATCTGTGAAAAATGTAAAAAGTATAAATTTTAGTAAAAACAAAAAGAAAAACAACAAATTTTTAACAGTTAAGAATATTATAAGAAAAGTAATTGAATATCACACATAATTCATAGTTGTGGAAAAACTTTGTTATGAAATTGTGAAAAGTATAAATTTCTGTGGAAAAACAGTTAGTTTTGAAAATGAATTTTAAATATATTCATAACTTTTTAACAGTTATTCTATGAAAACTAACTAAATCTGTGGAAAAACTATTTAATATATATTTTTATTTGTTAAAAATGTTTTAATAAATATCACTTTTTGTACTATATTTTTTTAAAAATTTTTAAAGGTTTATTCTTGATTAATTAAGCTAGATATGTTAAACTAAATCAGTTATTACATCTATCTATTAAGAATTAAAGAAAACTCGAGGAGGATAAAAATGAAACGTACGTATCAACCAAATAAAAGAAAACATTCAAAAAGTACACGGATTTAGAGCTAGAATGAGCACTAAAAACGGAAGAAATGTATTAGCTAGACGTAGAGCTAAAGGAAGAAAAGTTCTTTCTGCTTAATATATAAGTACTTAAAGCATCGCTTCGGCGATGCTTTTTTGCGTTATACGTTATTATTTTAAGCATCTTCGATGCGTAAAAATAATTACGTATAACGTATGCAAAAGGAACTTGAATTTTGAAGACGAAAGGATGAAAAAATTCCTAGTTCCAACTGCTGCGTTGACTGAGTAGTGCAACTGCTGCGTTGTCAATAATAGTTAGGCAGAAATACTTACGTACAACGTATGCAAAAAGAACTTGAATTTCGAAGACGCAAGGATGAAGAAATTCTTAGTTCTTACAGTGAATATCAGCCAAGGATAGAGTCGTATTCCTCCCTATCCTTGGGATATTCTTGAGTACGTTACTCAATAAGATTTCTTTGCATCTTACAGATTTAAGAAATCAAATGATTAACGCAACTGCTGCGTTATTAGAAAGATATACGTAAAAATACTTACGTATAACGTATGCAAAAAGAACTTGAATTTCGAAGACGCAAGGATGAAGAAATTCTTAGTTCCTACAGTGAATATCAACCAAGGATAGAGTCGTATTCCTCCCTATCCTTGAATATTCTTGAGTACGTTACTCAATAAGATTTCTTTGCATCTTACAGATTTAAGAAATCAAATGATTAACGCAACTGCGGCGTTGACTGAGTAGTGCAACTGCTGTGTTGTCAATAATAGTTAGGTAGAAATACTTACGTACAACGTATGCAAAAAGGAACTTGGATTTTGAAGACATTGTACCTAAAAACATATTATAAAAATTAAAAATGTAAAAAAAGAAAAATATTCTATAACTCAAACAAGATAGAGAATTTAAAGAAAGATAGTTGTAAAAAAATTATAAGAAACTGTTAAAAATATTAGTGTTAAGAAAGGTTTAAAGATGAAAAAAAGAATATAGAGTAAAAAGTCAAGATTTTGATAATATAATAAGAAAAACAATCTTTTGCTAATAGACAGTTTGTTATTTATTATCAAGAAAAATAAACTAGATCATATGCGTTTAGGTATTTCTGTGAGTAAAAATTAGGGAAAAAGCACATGAAAGAAATAGGCTAAAAAAGATATGTAAGAGAGAGTTTTTAAGACAAGGAAAGATTTCTTAAAAAAATTACGATATTATAATTATAGTAAGACCTGGGGCAAAAAGGATTATCATTTTTTTAGAGTTTGGTAGTTCGATTGACCACGTATTAAAAAAGATCAAAATTATATAGAGGAAAGAGGGTTTAAAAAAATGGAAAAAGAATTTATTTATGTAGCTGGAACAGTAGATGAGGCTATAAAAAATGGTTTAACAGACTTAGGATTAAAAAGAAGAAGATGTTAAAATAGAAGTATTAGAAGGTGGAAGTACTGGTATCTTTGGTTTATTTAAAAAAAGAAGCTAGAGTAAAAATTATCTCCACTGGATAGTGAATTTAAAAAAAGAAGATAAACCAAAAAGTAGAAGAAAAAGAAGTTAAAGAAGTAAAAACCTGAAGTAAAAAGAAGAAGTTAAAAGAACAAAAACAAGAAGAAAAAGTTGTTGTTAAAGAAGAAAAAAAGAAACACCAGTAGCTGAAAAAACTACAGAAGTAAAAAGAAGAAACAGTAGTTGAAAAAAAGAAGAAGTTAAAGAACAAAGACCAAAAAGAGAAGACTATATTGTAAAAAAATCAAGATAAAATAGTTAGCTATTTACAAAATATTGTAATAGCAATGGGTTATCCAGATGCTACAGTAGAATTTAGTGAAGATGGAAACAGACATTTTTACATTAAACATAAAAACAGAAGAAAACACAAGCTTAATTATTGGTAAAAGAGGTTCAACTCTTAATAGTTTACAATTTTTAGTAAATAATTACGCTAAAAAAATTCAGTTCACACTTCTTTAGAATAGAAGTAGACTGTGACGATTACAGAGAAAGTCGTAAGAAAACTTTAGAAGAATTAGCACTTAATCTTGCTAAAAAATCTAAAAAAACAGGAAGACCAGTTGAATTAGAACCAATGACAAGTGTTGAAAGAAAAATTATTCACAATGCTTTAACTGGTATAAAAAATGTTGAAACAGAATCACGTGGTGATGAACCATATAGATATTTAGTTATTACAGCAAAATAGGAGAAACAATGAAATCAATACTAATTGTTGATGATAGTGCATATTATAGAAGTCGTGGTGCAGAGATAGCTGAGCTAGCTGGTTTTAAGTGTCATTTTGCAGAAAACGGAGAACAAGCAGTAAGAATGTATCATAGAATACAACCGGACATAGTTACAATGGATATTTGTATGCCTCTTATGGATGGATTAGAGGCTACTAAACAAATCTGTTCTCGTTATCCTGATGCAAATGTACTTATTTGTAGTAGTGTGGGTCATGTACCAGTATATCGACGCCAGGCGTATGATAACGGAGCTAAAGGTATTCTACCAAAAGAATATGATTTAGATGAGTTAGAATTTGCTATAAAAGAAATAGAACTAATGAAATAAAAAATGAGTAAGGCATATTGATATGTACCCCTTTTACTGGACAAACCGGTGAAAGGGGTATTATTATGCGTTATAGCTTTGAATTTAAATTAGAATGTATAGAAATGTATGAGAGAGGAGAATTTCCAGATACACCTGATGGTGTATCTACAAAGAGATTCAGAGATAATATAAGACAATGGAAAAAGAATGGTTGATTCATCAGGAATTGACTCTTTACACCATAAACCACAAAATAGAAAATGGAAACCAGAAGAGAAATTAGAATTAATTGTTAAAGTCTTAGCTGGTGAATCATGTACTTTTGTTGCGTTAAGCAACGGAATTCAACCTGGAATGTTGTATCAATGGGTTAACAAATATAAAAACTTTAGGTTATAATGGACTCGAAGAATCTAAGAAAGGTCGACCTCCTAAGGATAAAAAAATATGATAATAAAAACACATGCACCAAAAACTTAATGAAACTGAATATGAAGAGCTTATAAGATTACGAGCTGAAAACGAACATATTAAAACAGAAATAGAAGTAATAAAAAAATCTATTGCCTTGAGAAGAGAAAAATGGGCTGCGCAACTCGAGGCGAAAAAGCAGCGATCATCAAAGAACTTGTAGATAAAAATATAAACTAAAGTATCTTTTAAAAGCAGTAGGAATGGCTAGATCAACATATTATTATGAGTTGAATAAAGTAGATGTAATAGCTATTCGCAATAAACCAATACTAAAAGAAATTAAAACGATTTTCGCTGAGAACAAGGGAATATACGGAGTTCGTAGAGTTTATAATGAATTAATTAATAGAGGTTTTAAAATAAATCATAAACGTGTTCAACGACTTATGAACAAGGCTGGATTAAAAGGAAAATGTCCTAAAGAAAAATATCATTCTTATAAAGGAACTGTTGGGAAAGTCGCTGATAATATAATAAATCGAGATTTCAGTACAACAGCACCATTACAAAAGTGGACTACAGACGTATCTCAATTTAAATTTTCATGGGGAAAGTGTTATTTTTCTCCAATATTAGATATGAATACAAATGAAATAATATCATATGATTTATCTTTACATCCTAATTTAGATCAGATAAAAAGGATGTTAGAGAAAAGCATTTAATAAATTTCCTAAAAACGGAGGGACTAATCTACATTCAGATCAAGGATGGCAATACCAACATTTCTATTATAGAAATGAGTTGAAAAAATGGAATCATTCAGTCAATGTCTAGAAAAGGAAACTGTTATGATAATAGTATAATGGAGACATTCTTTGGAAGGATGAAAACCGAACTGTATTATGGTTGTGAAAAAGATTATTTATCATTTGAAAGTTTCAATGAAGCAGTAGAGGAATATATAGATTATTACAATAATAAAAGGATTCAATCGAAAAACAAAATGGATGCCTCCTGTAAAATTACAGGATAACATCCATAAGTTTAAACTAAATATATATGTGTCCAGAATATTGGGTACACATCATATTTGCCCTACTCATTTTCTTTAACTTAAAAAGACATTTATTAGTAATTACAATATATAACATAAATTAATGACTTTATTAATTAATTACCCTTAAAATGGAGAAAGACCCGCAAAGTAGCGATCCTATATTAGGAAGGAAACTATAAAAATATAGGTATTTTTGTAAAAAGATTTTTAATTTTATAATATTATTGCTTGAAACGGTTTTTATTGATGATATAATACAAGAAAGAGGAGAGAATAGATGATTTAGAAGGCGAAGAGGAACAATCTATTTTCACTATGTCAAGGTTATTCATTAGTTATGGAGTTATACAAGACAGTAAAGTAATTAATAAAGAAATAAAGTTACTACATAAAATATTCCCGGAATTAAAAAGATGTTTTAGATTTTATTTATGAGAATAAAGGAATTGTATATTCAAAAATTAGTTGAATATATTATAAAAATCAAGTTTAGATGAGGTTTCATCTAATATTAAGGAAAATATTTTTAAAAATGTAATGAAGCATTAGCATAAGTATGTAGCTACTTTCTTTATTTATAATTTTAAGGAGGTAATAACTATGTCAAAATTACAAAATTTTAATTTTTCAGGGATTTCATTTTATTGATAGTTATAGGAAGAACTATGGAAAATAATTATTCGTTAAAATCAGGAGTAGCTATATTAGCTATAATGTCATTTATCACAGGATATAATATGGTATTCCAAAATCGAATAGATTTATTTTCGGGTTCAGGTTTGAAAAAGAAGATTTAGATAATTTATCGGAAGAAGTAAAAATTAAATATAGACCAGCAACCCTAAGTTGTGGATTATTCTCATCTGTTATTGGAATATATTTAATATATACTATTTTTAATAAATAATTAGGAATGAGGGTTGAGAGAAAAACTATAAAATTAGGATATTTCTGCCCCCCATATCGAATATATCGCTTTATAAGGAGAATAAATATGATAAAAACAATATTATTATCTTGTTAACGGTAGGTGTAGGTTTAATAATAATATCGAATAATAAAGTAGCAATGAAAAAGTGGAGGAATCAATAGTAACAGTAGGTATGTTGTACGGATCGTTTGAATTACTATTTAGGAATAGTGTAGAATTACTTCTGGATCTAAAATTACAAGCAAAGACTTAAAAAGCTACCTTTAGAAAATACATACAGAAAAAGCACAATATTAGTAGGTATTCTAGTGTTTATTAGGGAGTATATTAAATATGTATGGTAAAAGCGCTTTATAGGTTATAGAGATCGTAGATATAAAAATGAGTAAGGCATATGTCCTACTCTATTTTCTTTAACTTAAAAAGACATTTATTAGTACATGTACATATATAACATAAATTTATAACTTTATTAATTAATTATTTATAAAATGGAGAAAGACCCGCAAAGTAGCGAGCCTATATTATGATATTATTAACTGATTACTATTATATATAACTTACTTAAAGGAAACTTAAAATGCTACTTAAAATTTCAGATAATAAGTTTCAAATATATAATATAATAGTGTATAATTAATAAAGTATTTAGAAAGATAAAAATTATAAAGAAGGAGCACATACGAGTGAATGATTATGCGCTTATATCTACTGCCTTAGGAGAAGGAGCTATTGGTATAGTAAGACTCAGTGATGATGAAGCTTTTAGTATAGCTGACAAAATAGTAAGATTACCTAGATGGTAAAACTGTAGAAAGCTTACCTACCCACACTATTAACTATGGAAATGTTATAGATCCAGCAACAAATGAAAAATAGAAGAAATAATGCTTGTTAAATGGTAGGACCACGTACATATACTACAGAAGACGTTGTTGAAACAAACTGCCATGGTGAAATAAATTACTATTCAAAAAGTATTAGCTTTATGTTTAGAACATGGAGCAAGAATGGCAGAACCTGGTGAATTTACTAAACGTGCCCTTTTAAAATGGACGTATAGACTTAATACAAGCAGAAGCTGTTATCGACTTTATTAAGAGTAAAACTGACGAAGCTAGTCAAATAGCTAATAACCAAAATGCAAGGACGTCTCATCTAATTTTAATAAAAAGACTTAGAGGAAATTTTGACATATTGACAGTAGTAGAAGTTAATATAGATTATCCAGAATATGATGACCTAGAATAGAAACAACAAAAACTATTTTAGAAAATCAACAAGAGTACGTAGTTTAGAAGACTTATTAGAAACTTCTAAACAAGGTAAAATAATAAAAAGAAGGTATAAATACGCAATTATAGGACGTCCTAATGTAGGTAAAAGCTCATTATTAAATACAACCTATTACAAGAAAAATAAAGCTATTGTAACTGATATAGCTGGAACTACGCGTGACGTAATAGAAGAGTATGTAAATATTAAAGGAGTACCTATAAAATTAATAGATACAGCAGGCGATCCGTGAAACAGAAGATATAGTAGAACAAATAGGAGTTCAACGTAGTAAAGAAGCATTAGAAAAAGCTTGACTTAGTGTTATTCTTACTTAATAGCAGTGAAGAACTAACAGAAGATGACAAAGAATTATTAAAACTAACAGAAGGAAAAACTACTATAGTAATACTAAATAAATTAGACTTAGAAACAAAAATAGATTTAGAAGAAGTAGAAAAATTAGCACACAATCACCCTATTATTAAAACTTCTATGACTACTTATAAAGGAATAGATGAATTAGAAAAATATTAGAGATTTATTCTTTGGAGGAGCTGCTCGACCAAAAAGATGCTACTTACCTATCTAATACTCGTCAAATTAATTTAATTCAAAGGGCTTTAGCAAGTCTAAATGAAGCAATAGGGAGCTGCAGAATTAGGATTAGAAGTAGATATGCGAGCTTATAGATTATACAAAATGCTTTTTAATTTATTAGAGAAGTAATTGAGAAAAATTCAGGAGATGAGTTAATTAATGAATTATTCAGTAGATTCTGTTTAGGAAAACAAAATGTTTCATGTGAAACAAAAAGTAAAAATATATAGGAGAATTAAATAATGAAATGTATAAAGTTTTAATGTAAATGGTCTACGTGCTATAGTAGGGAAAAACTTTGAAGAAGATTTTTAAAAATTAGATGCAGGTTTTTCTGCCTACAAGAAACTAAAATGCAAGCAGGTCAATTAGACTTTATAGTTTGATGGTTATTACAGCTATTTTAACTATGCAGAACGTAAAGGTTATTCAGGTACTGCAATATACACTAAATATGACCTTTAAATGTAACATATGGTATTGGAATGAAGAACATGATACAGAAGGTCGAGTAATAACATTAGAATATGATAATTTCTTCTTTATCACAGTTTTATACACTCTAACTCAGTGAAGTGAATTAAAGAGATTAGAATATAGAATGAGTTGGGAAGATGATTTTAAAGATTATTTATTAACACTAAATAAAGATAAAGGTGTTATTGTTTGTGGTGATTTAAATGTAGCACATACAGAAATAGATTTAAAAAATCCAAAAACTAATGTTAAAAATGCTGGATTCACACCAGAAGAAAGAGAAAAATTCACAAAATTACTAGATGCTGGATTTATCGATACATTTAGATACTTTAATCCAGAGTTAACGGTGCTTATTCGTGGTGGAGCTATAGATTTAATGCTCGTAAAAACAACTCAGGATGGAGAATTGATTACTTTTTAGTAAGTAAGGACTTGAAAAAATACTTAGTTAGTGCTAAAATACATAATGATATTTTTGGTAGTGATCACTGCCCAGTAGAACTTGTATTAGATGAAACTTTGATGTAAAGTAGAATATAACTCGGAGAGAACAAATATAGGTCTCTCCTTTTTATATTATGAAAGTAAGATGATTATTATTAAAAGTAGTTTCAAAATTACCCAAAAAGGTAGGTATAGTAATGTTAAAAGCAAATAGCACAGAAATAGAAGAAATAATGTCAGTAATAAAGGATGGCAAAAGAGCTTTTTAAACAACAAGGTATAAATCAATGGCAAACATGGTGTACCAGGTATTAATGATGTAGAAAAGGATATAAAACAAGAAACATCATATGTTTATGAATTAGATGGTGAAATAGTCGCAACAGCTATGTTAAATACTTATGACGCTGATTATGAAAAATACCCTACTTTTGACACAAAATGTAATAACTATCTAGTGGTACACCGTCTAGCTGTAAAAAAAGAGTGTCGTTCACAAGGTGTAAGTCATAAATTTATGAATGATATTATTTTATTTGCTAAAGAAAATAGTGTAGAATACATAAGAATAGATACTCATAAAGACAATGTAATAATGAGAAAAATATTTAAGTAAAACAACTTTAAAGAGCTAGGTAAAAATAAAATTATCAATGAAAATAGTTTAGATGATAAAGAAAGAATAACTTATGAGTTAAAAATAGAATAATATAAATGTTTCAGTAAAAACATAAAAGGAGTGATAGGTTTGAAATTTTACTCTATGACATACTTTATTAAATAAAATAGATCAGAGTAACACTATAACATATATATAGGAGGCCGCTTTACTATTAATAATAATAGGATCACTATTTAAGTATTACAAAATAGACAAGATAGTAAGTATAGAGAATTAGCTATCATAATGGTAGTAGGTATCTTTTTATTAATTGGGATACAAAATAAGTGATTATCAAAGTAATAGTATATCAGCTAATCAGTATAAGAGTTCTGTTAAATTTATTGAGGGAGTTTCAGAAAAATTAAATATTGATAAAACACATATTTATATAAATAGTGAGCATCTATAGAAAATTCATTTTTAAAATAGATGCACAACTACTATAGAGTTATAAGTAGGAGAGAAAAGGATGATTATTTACCAGAGAAAATAGAATTGGTAGAACCAATTGTTGAAAAGTAGAGGTGGAAAGATAATGCAACTTTTCTATATAGAAATAGCGGTAAAACTAGCTTTTAGGTTTATTATCGCTTTGTAATAGAATTAATATATCAGGAAAAGGAAACTTAGCCCCTACTTCAGCGAGTGATCAAGTCTCAAAACTATGTACTGGGGAATAATAGGGAGATATATAGTCCATCAATATCTATTTTACAATATCGAAATATATTGTTAATATGGATACCTTGGTATTAGGTATGAAGTGGTTAAAACAAAATAACCCATACTTTACGATAGATGGACAACCTATAACAATAATAGGAAAATAGATATAGAAGCAAGCAAGAAAAGCAGGTTTCACAGCGCAAGATGTGCATCGAAATTAAGAACACAAGGTGTCAGTAGTATCAAAAAGTAAAAAGAGCAGTTTTAGAACAAAAATGGACAACTAATTATAATACAACAAGGTGAGGAAAAATCCCAAATATCCGGTAATTACTGATGGAACGATCCAACATAGCACGCTAGAATCACAGATAAAAACAGAAGAATGGTTATTGGAAGAATTGAAAGATATGGGGTATAAAACGCAAGATGATATTTATAGCTGAATATGATAAAGGTCAATTACATGTAGTAGAATATTAATTAAAGTAAAGATAAATCAATAAAAACACAAAATTTATCAATGCAATAAAATTTGTGTGTGTTTTTATAAAAATACTATTTATCTGCGTTAATAAAACTCGTAAGAAGAATCTTCTCAAACTTTTTAACTACATATGAACAACTAGCTTTTAATCTTTTATTTTGATGCTTTCATATCTTCAACAAGAGCGTTTAAAAGCTCTCCAGCAACACCTTGCCCTCTTTAATGAAGAATCAACAATGGGGTGGTCTGCAACAACTACATTAGGACTCAGAAGTTGTAGCATAAGTAATTTCGGCTATTAATTTTTGCCATTTCATCGTGTTTAACGAAACCATTATTAGTTTTTCGAATTTCAGTAGTAAAACCTCCCTTAGCTAAATATAATATTAGCTATAATTATTTATTGTACGTCTTCACTATAGCATATTTAAAATAGTAATACGAATATTATAACAAAAATATATATAAAAAGAGTAATAATTTTTATTAATAGTATTAAGAGTTTTATTATTAAAATTTTAAAAATTGTAATATATATAAAATTTAAATATGAGAAACATTTTATAGAAGAAAAATTAAAAAGATTTGTAAAAAGTGTTGACAAATACAGGTGTACAATGAGTACAAACTTAATAATAAACGTTGAAAAGATAAGTAAGTCAGTACGTGCAGCTAAAACAGAGAGTTGCTGGGTGGTGCGAGGTAACAAAGTGAAGATTAATTGAAAATGGTCTTAGAGTTTTGTTTATCTAATAGGTAAACACGTGGGTTGCACGATATAGCACGCAGTATAATTTTGTACTGGCTAAGGTACTAGCTGTAAAGTTAGTATAGTAGAGTGGTAACGCAGAATATTAACATACTCGCCTCTATTGCAAACGCAATAGGGTGAGTTTTTATTTATTACACTTTTCAATCTACATATCAACGAAAACGAGAAAAGAGGAAACACAAGATGACAAGAAAATTTAGTTTTGAAAACATTACAATTACATGCAGGACAAAACTGTAGGAGATACAAAAATCTCGTGCGGTGCCGATTTACCAAACTACATCTTTGTATTTGATGATACTGAAGAAGCTGCTGATTTATTCGCTTTAAGAAAAGCAGGGAATATTTATACTCGTATAACTAACCCTACTACTTCTGTATTTGAAGAACGTATTAATGCTTTAGAAGGTGGTGTTGAGCACTAGCTGTTGCATCAGGAATGGCAGCAATCACTTATGTATTCCTAACTTTAGTAGACTATGCAGGAGATCATATCGTATCATCTAAAAACTGTATACGGAGGATCATATAACCTATTCAAATTAACATTACCTCGTTACGGAATTAACACAACATTCGTTGATCCAGATAACTTCGATGAAATAGAAGCTGCAATTAATGAAAATACAAAAAGCTCTATTCGGTAGAAACTTTAGGAACCATTAGCTAACGCTGCTGATTTAGGAAAAATGGGCAGAAATTGCACACAACAAACATAAAAATTCCGTTAGTAGTAGATAAACATTCGCTACACCACTACTTAATTAATGCACGTAGCCACGGTGTTGATATTATCGTCTCACTCTGCAAACTAAATTTATCGGAGGACACGGAACATCAATCGGTGGAGTTATCGTAGTATAGTGGTAAATTTGATTGGGAAGGTAGGGTAAATTCACAATTAGTAGAAGAAGATCCAAGTTACACAACCTAAGTTATACACGGATGTAGGACCAGCTGCATTCATTACTAATGTAAGAACACAGCTATTACGTGATACAGGTGCTGCTTTATCACTGTTTAATGCATTCTTATTATTACAAGGTTTAGAAAACACTATCTCTACGTGTTGAACGCCATACAGAAAAATACTAAAAGTTATAGACTTCTAGCAAATCATCCAAAAGTAGAAAGTGTAAAACTACCCTGGTTTAGAAAATAGTAAATATTATGAACTAGCAAAAATATTTACCAAAAAGGTGCAGGTTCTATATTCTCATTTGATGTAGTAGGAGGAGAAGAAGCTGCAAGAAAAGTAATTGATAGTTTAGAAATATTCTCTAACCTTGCAATGTAGTTGATGCTAAGAGTTTAGTAGTGCACCCAGCATCTACAACTCATGGTCAATTAAGTCCGGAGGAGTTAGATTACACAGGTATCACTCCATCTCAAATTCGTTTATCAATCGGTTTAGAAAAATGCCGATGATCTAATCGAAGACTTAAGATTAGCGTTAGAAAAATATTTAAGATAGAAGAATCAAATAATGTTTTTACGTGAAACATTTATAAAATTATCTAAATACCAATTAACCTTATATATATATTTATAGAATATGTGCGGGGTTAAGACCCGACTTCTGATAATTTAATAACCGTTTATTTTTGCATGTATATTCATAAAAACACGTCTTAACCCTCGCGAGTTTTCTTTTAGAAGGTGATTAACAAAAAGATAAATAATGATAAAAACAGTATCGACATTTATCGTTATAAGTTAATCACCTTCTTTATATTTAGTTATAAAAAGAGGGTAGAGTCTTTTAGGAAAATATCCCAAAAAGACTCGTATAAACGATAATAATTAAGTTAACAGAGTGTAAGAAACTAACCTTTAGCTATTAACATATCACCTGAGGCAACTTCTTTTACCATTTTCATCTTGAATTATAGCTTTAACTTTTATAAGACTGCGTGTTAGATCAGATAGTTCACATATAATCTTTACTGATCTCCGGCTGTTACTAATCTTTTTAAACTTAAAGTTTTTAACACTAGCTAACAACCAACACTATTTGTGACGTTTTCAAAATCAGTTTGTTCATTTATTTCTTCACTCCTAAAGAGTCTAGAATACACAGTAAACCTGTTGATTGTGCTGCCATTTCAATCATTAAAACACCAGGAGAACAGGTTTTTAGGAAAATGACCTCGAAGTAGGGTTCATTTATCGTTATATTTTTGCGACATTCAATTGAACCTGGTTTATAACTAATTACTTATCTACCAACAGAAAAGGGTAGGCATGAGGTAACAACTTCATTATAGTTTCAATATTAATCATGATAATAAAAACTCCTTTTTGTATTATTTTTAATACTTATCAAATATACCTTAAAACATTAAATATCTTTACTATATATAATAGAATTTTATTCTTCAATTGTCAAATTAAACAGAAAAATCACTTAATTAAATAAAAATTTATAATTTCTTAAGTTATTAAAACTAGTTAAAATATTCTTTTTAGAGGATATAAGTTAAAAGCAGAGTAGGTTTAGAATGAAATACCTTATTTTCGTATCCTCCCTCCTCTTTTTTCTTTTGTTTTTCCCCTTCTCTCCTCTTCCCTAGGTGCTTTCTCTTTTGCATTGATTAATTCATTTTTCTTTAATATATATCTATATAAAAGTTATTTATTACCACCTATATTGCGTACCTACTACAAAATTGTGAATACTCCCCTCCCTTTCTACTACTAGACTCTCCTCCCCTATTTGTATTTTATTTATTTGGTAAATTTATTTATAAAAGCAGTTAACTATAAGAAATATCGATTATAAAATATTAAGGTGAATTAATTTTATTTTTATTTAAAAAATTTTAAAATAACTTTTGTATTTAGCGAAAACTCTCTTTATATAAATTTAAGAATTAATTTCTGTTTGTTTACATTTTAATGGATAATTTTATTAAAGTTTTACAATAAGGAGGAGATAACGTGTATAAAGTAAATGATAGTAGAAGATGATGAAATAATTTCTAATTCAATAGCTGGCTATCTTAATAAATGGCAGTATACTACACATGAAGTAAGTAACTTTCAAAAATGTAATTACTGAATTTGTAGAAGAAAGCCTGATATTGTATTAATGGATATAAATCTCCCCTATTTTGATGGATATTATTTTTGTGAAGAAATAAGAAAATATCTAAAGTACCTATTATCTTTATCTCATCAGCTAGCGATGATATGAATATAGTTATGGCTATGAATATCGGTGCAGATGATTTTATAGAAAAGCCGTTTAAACTTGTAGTATTAAAAGCAAAATAGAAGCTTTTATTAAGACGTGTTTATAATTTTAATAGCAGTAATTTCAATTGTTTATAAGGAAGTTATATTTGATATAAATAAAGATGAAATTAAATACAAGGATAATGTTGCGACATTAACAAAATGAAAGTAAAATTTTTGACGATATTATTAGAAAATAGAGAAAAGATTGTTTTGAGAGTAAGATATAATAGCTGCTTTGTAGGCAAAGTGATAATTTTATAGATGAAAATACACTCTGTAAACGTTAATAGACTAAGATCAAAAATTAAAAAGATATAGGGATAGTTGATTTTATAATTACAAAAAAAGGTAAAGGGGTATATGGTTTAATGGATATAATAAAGAGTTATATAAAGAAAAATTTAAAAATATACTTGTTGTTTATCGTCTTTATCTTTATCTTTGTTTTAATATTTTATTTATACAATCTACCTTTTTGAAGCATTATTTTTATAGTGGTTCGTTATGTTTTGTAGCTGCATTTAATAACGAGTATAATAGATTTTAATAATTATAGAAAAGTTATATCTATTTAAAACATCTTGAAAGTAATATTTTAAATAGTATGGAAGATTTACCCTAAGAGTTTAGATATAAGAGTTGAATACTACCAAAAGATTATCGAAAGATTACAGCAATGAAGTAGAAAAATTAAAAATCGAAGATAATAAAGAAAATGGAAGGTTTAGTTGATTACTATAGCATGTGGATTCATCAAATTAAAACACCGATAGCTGCGATAAATTTTCTATTAGATAATGAAGAAATTGATGTAAAAGCCTTTAGACAAGAATTATTTAAAATAGAAAGATATGTAGAGATGGTTCTTACATATATTCGTCTAGGTAGTGAAACTTCGGACTATGTAATAACGAGTATTAATTTAGATGAAGTAGTAAGAGAAAACATAAAGAAATATGCGACGTTATTTATTAATAAGAAGATTAAATTGAATTATGTTTCACATGAAACATATGTAATAAGTGATAAAAATGGCTTGGTTTCGCATTTGAACAACTTCTTAGCAACGCTATAAAATATACGAAAAGCGGCGGTGAGATAAGTATAAATATATCTGAGAGTAAATTAATAATAGAAGATAATGGAATTGGTATTTATGAAGAAGATTTACCAAGAATCTTCGAACAAAGTTTTACAGGATTAAATGGAAGATATGAGAAAAAGTCAAGTGGTCTAGGTTTATATCTATGTAAAAGACTTTAGATAAACTTCAACATAAGATAGAAATAACTTCTGAAGTAAACAAAGGAACAAAAGTAATAGTTAGTTTTCCTAAGAAAGATATAAGTTTAGAGATTAAAACTCTAGTCTTACAAAATTGTAAGATTAGAGTCTTTTTGTAAGGAAAAATCGATAGAATGAGTAAGAAAAGTAAGGTAAAATATAAATATAAACAAGATAAAACTTGTAGATAAAAGTTCGAACTAGTTAAAATTAGAATAAGATAAAATTAGGAGTGATAAAGATGTTATTAGAAGTAAATAATATAAGAAAAGTTTATACAACAAGATTAAGTACAAAGTGACAGAAGCATTAAAAATGTAAATTTCTCGGTAGATAATGGTGAGTATGTAGCGATTATGGGAGAAAGTGGTAGGGAAAAACGACTCTACTTAATATACTAGCTACATTTGATAAAAGCAACTTCAGGTAGTGTGTTGCTTAACAATTTAGATTTAAGTAAGTTAAAAGATAAAAGAATTGGCAGATTTTTCGTCGTGATAATTTAGGTTTTGTTTTCCAAGATTTTCAATTTATTAGATAATTTTTCATATAAAAGATAATATTCTTTTACCGTTAGTTCTAGCTAATATATATAAAGATATGGAAGCAAGATTAGAAAAAGTTACTAAACCTTTAGGAATTGATAAGTTAATCAATAAATATCCTATGAAATCTCAGGTGGTCAAAGACAAAGAGTTGCAGTAGCTCGTGCGATTATAACAAATCCATCGTTAATTTTGGCAGATGAACCAACAGGGGCTCTTGACTCAAAATCAACGGATCAACTGTTGAATGTTTTTGATAAGTTAAATGAAATTGGACAAACAATTATAATGGTTACGCACTCTGTGAAAACAGCGGCGAGAGCTAAACGAGTATTGTTTATTAAAGACGGAGTAGTTTTCCATGAATTAAGAAAAGGAAATGCAACAACAAATGAAATGTTCCAAAAAATAAATGATACACTATCATTAATGCAGGCAGGTGAGTAACATGAATCTATTTTATAGTAAATTTGCATTTAATAATCTTTTTGAAAAATAAAAAGATTTTTAGTACCTTATGTGCTATCAGCTATTTTCACGATTATTTGTTTTACATACTTAGCTCATTAACATACGGTGGTAAATTTAGATAAAACTTGAACATGGAGCAAGTGCAGTAAAACGAGTATTAGGTTTTGGGTTATTGTTATTGGTATATTTTTCTGTAATATTCCTTTTTACATATAGTTTTTAATAAAACGTAGGGTAAAAAGAGTTTGAGTTATACTCAGTACTAGGAATGACTAAAAAACAAATACGCGTATTTTAGTATTAGAAACAATATACATCGCAGTAGTAACTATAGGATTAGGATTAGTACTAGGTATTGTGTTAGATAAATTAGCACTATGACGTTGTTAAAAATTATTTACTACTGGTGTTAGTTTTGGATTTGTAATTTCACCGAAAAGCAATAGTAGTAACAGCATTACTATTTGGTGGAGTGTACTTTTATTATTAATATATACAATAATCAAAAATTTCAAGATTGAAAAATAGTAGCTTTACTAAAAGAAAGCAGTAAAGGTGAAAAAAGAACCCTAAAAGCTAGATGGTTATTAGCGATAATAGGTTTAGGATTAATAGGTTATGGTTATTACACAGCGCAAACTGTGACTAACCCTATAAAAAGCAGTGACATTGTTCTTCGGTGCGGTAATAGCGGTAATTATAGGTACATACTTTATTTTTTGTTGCTGCAAGCATTACGGTATTAAAAATAATGAAAAATAATAAAGTTTCTACTATAAACCTAAAAACTTTATAAGTGTATCAGGTTTATTATATAGAATGAAAAGAAATGCCGTAGGACTGGCAAATATTTGTATCTTAGCAACTATGATACTAGTTACTATGGGGACTACTTCAGCTTTTATATGCAGGGTCAGAAAGTTCATTTGAGAAAAGATATCCAAGAGATATAGCGATAATGGCATATAATCAAAGTGATAAAGAAGCTACTGATCTAGAAAAGAATATAGAAAAAAATTGTAAAAAGAAAACAATACTGAAATAAAAAGATTTAATAACATATAATCAATTAAATATTGCTGGTACAGTCGAAGGTTCAAATTTTTTTCTTTACAAAGAGAATTTGGATTAGGATCAGTGGATAAAGTTAAGTTTATGACAGTGATAACACTAGATGATTATAATAAAGTAGCTAAAAACTAATAAAAGCACTTAAACTCAGATGAAATCTTATTGTACGTTGATAAAAAGGGAACTTATGACTATGATCAATTAAATATAAATGGTGATAACCTAAAAGTAAAAAAGAAAAATGAGTAGTTTTTCCTGGTGAAGTTGGTTCGCAAACTGCAAATATAACTGATACATACTATGTAGTAGTTAAAGATAAAGAAAAAGCTAAACAGCATAAGTGCTAGAACAGGTGAAAGCTTTTAAAAGAAGTGATACAGATGATTTAAAAATCAAAATATATTACATTTGACTTGGGAGATAAGAGTAAAAGAAGAAATAGTAGTAAATAAATTAAAAAATTTTAGAAAATAGCGATAGAGTAATTATAGAAAAGAAAATCAGAATCTAAAGTAGAATTTATAGGGTTCTTCGCATCATTCTTATTCATCGGAATATTTATTAGTATGGTGTTTGTAGTTTCACAAGTAGTTATAATGTACTACAAACAAATATCAGAAGGTTATGAGGACAAAGATAAATTTGAAATAATGAGAAAAGTAGGTTTAACTGATAAACAGATTAAACAATCTATAAGAGCACAAGTATTGTTAATATTCTTCGCTCCACTAGTAGTAGCGACAATACATACAATAGTAGCTATCCATTTATAGAGAAAAATTCTTAAACTATTCTTATTATCAGAAACACGTTCATTCTTAATAGCTATGTTTGCTACAATAAGTATTTTCGCCCTATTCTACTTAGTAGTTTACACAATTACATCAAAAAAACATACTACAGAATAATAAAAAGAATAATAAATAATAAAGTCGGTCATTATTATGATCGACTTTTTATTGGTTTATCCTGATAAGATAGGGGGTTTTTAGTAGGTGTAGATAACCTTTTATTTTTTATAAAAACTATTGACAAGTGAGTGATTACTCACTAAAATATAATACAAGGGTGAGTAATTACTCACTAATAAAAATAAATAGTTGATTCTTATAAAAAAAGAAGTAGAGTTATGTAATGTAAAGAGGTGTTTTTACTATGGGAAGACTAATAGAAATAGAGAAATTATCAAAAAGTTTTGGAGAACAAAAAGTATTAGATAAAAATAGATTTTAAATTAGAAAGTGGTGAAATCGTTGGTTTTAATAGGCCCTTCTGGTTCGGGTAAATCGACATTAATTAAAAACAATGTTAGGAATGGAAAAAGCAGATGAAGGAGAAGCGTTAATACTAGATTATAAAATGCCAAAAAGAGAAATCTTATCTAATATAGGATATATGGCACAAAGTGATGCTTTATATGAAATGCTAACTGGGTATGAAAATCTTAGATTTCTTTGGAAAAATGAAAGGTGTACCTTCTGATAAATTAAAAAAGAAATTGAATATATAGCTGAGATTGTCGATTTAACAGATGATTTGAAAAAGTTAGTATCTAAGTATTCAGGTGGTATGAAACGTAGATTATCTTTTAGCTATAGCCTTAATAGGGAGTCCAGAGTTATTAATATTAGATGAGCCTACGGTTGGTATAGACCCGAGTCTTAGAAAAAATATATGGAAAGAGTTATTTAAACAAAGAGATAACGGAGTAGGTATTTTAGTTACTACTCATGTAATGGATGAAGCGGAACTTACTGATAAAGTAGGGTTACTTCTTAATGGTGATATTATTGATTTTGACACACCACAACAGCTGAAAGTAAAAAATAATGTTGAGACAATAGAAGAAGTGTTCTTAAAAGTGGAGGAAAACTAATATGAGAGTATTTATGATAATAAAGAGGGTATTTAAAAGAATTTTTAGAGATAAAAGAACGCTAGCACTGATGTTTTTAGCCCCTATATTTAATTATGTGGTTAATTAGTGTTGTCTTTTCTGCAAGTACAACAACAGATGTGAGTGTCGCTTCAGTAAATACATCCCTACAAATGTTGTAGAGTTTATGAAGAGTATTGATAATGTTAGTTTAGAACAATATCAAACAAAAAGAAGAAGCTGATAAAAAAATTAGAGAATGGAGAAGTAGATACGGTTATTTATTACGATAATGGCACATATAATGTAACTTATGCCAATATAGATTCTAGTAAAACTGTTAAAGCTCAACAAGTATTAAAAAGCTCCATACAAGGAGCAGAAGCAAAAAAATCTAGTGGAAGTAGTAAAAAATAAATCCAAAAATTGAGAATAAGCAACAACAACCAGAGTTAAAAAGAATATTACAATTATGGAAATGCTGATACAACATTTTTTTAATAAAATAGCCCGGTATTAATAGGTTATATATTATTTTTATTGTTTTTTTAATCTCAGGTATGGCGTTACTAAAAGAAAGAACAACAGGAACACTAGATCGCTTACTAGCCACTCCAGTAAAAAGAAGTGAGGTAGTATTTGGATATATATTATCTTATAGTTTACCCTAGCGATAGTACAAACTATTATAGTAACACTATCATCAATATATTTATTAAATATTGAGGTTGTTGGAAGTCTATATTATGTTATAATAGTAAATGTATTATTAGCTATGGTTGCATTAACATTAGGTTTATTACTTTCAACTATAGCGAAAAGTCAGAGTTTCAAATTATGCAATTTATCCCAATTGTAGTTATTCCACAGATGTTCTTCTCTGGAATAGTATCAGTAGAAAGCATGGGAAAAATAGCGGTGTATATTAGTAAAATACTACCAGTTACGTACGCAAGTGATGGATTAAGTAAAATTATTTTAGAAGGAAAAAGTTTAGTTGCGGTAAAATATGATGTAATAGTATTAATAGTATTCTGCATAGTGTTAATAGTATTAAATATTATAGGTTTGAAACGTTATAGAAAAAGTTTAATAATAGTGGAGAAAAAGCGATGAAAAGAAAAATATTTTAAGTTCATATTTGGATATAATGAAAAGAAGAAAAAAATGCCACCTGGCAAGAAGAAAACTATAGAAGCAGCGATAAAAGCTATTTGCAAAACAAGGGTATAATGGAACATCAACTTTGCAAATTGCAAAAGAAGCGGGAGTAAGTCAGGCGACGGTATTTAAGTATTTTAAGACTAAGGAAGATTTGTTATACTCTATAACTTTACCAGTCCTTCCAAAATTATATTTAGTTTTTAGGTAGAGTTCAAGATGCTAATTCTTTACAGGAACTAATTAGATATATTGTAAGAGATAGGTTTGAATTTTTAGAAGAAAAATAGTAATACTGTTAAAAATTATATATTCAGAAATATTAACAAATGAAAATTTAAAAAACAGGTAATTGAATCAACTTTTAGAAATTTTTTTGATGAGTTTGATATTAAAGAAACTACTACATAATTATAAAAAAACCAATCCGGAAATTAATGACGAGTTAACAACAGCAGAAATACTACGTTCATTTACCGGCCCAATTATCACGTATGTCAGCACAAAGATTTGTATTATTTGAAAAATGTTCCTTGTGAAACACAAGAACATGATTTACAATTTATAGAAAAATCAAATTTATAGAAATATTACAAAATAAAATAAAAAAAGCAGTAGAAGAAAAAAAGTATTCTTCCACTGCTTTTTCGAACGTTACAGAATGAAATGATCGGAAAAATAACGCAAAATAATATGTCATTAGAGACATTAATGATAGATTTTTAGAAATAACGTTCATTTTTTTATTATACCACAAAAATATAAAATAAAAAGTCTTTTTTTATAAAAAAATATAATATATAATGAAATGTAAGAAAATGAAAACAAAACTTCATTTTCAAAAATATAGCTGTTTTATATCTATAATAGAAGAGAGATTAATCATTATTCTTTATAGGTATAAGGTAAGCTAGAGTATAAAATGTAAGGAGAGAACGGTAATGAATAAAGTAAAAAATATCGCAATCGCGACTTTAGTTTTTTCTAGTTTAGTGGCAGTATCTGCTAATACATCAGCAGCTCAAGCAGGAGACACAGCATCTGAAAGATATGGGGTTCATTTAAACCTTACTCCATCTCATATGACGGCTGAAGAATATCAAAAATATTTTGGTTCAAAAACTGACAGCGCAAATACAGTAACAACAAAACAAAGTGAAGTACCAACTTTTGAAAATACAGAAGTGAAAAAAATAACTATTCCTTATTATTATAATTTCTTCTACACTTTCAGGTAGATATGGTATCTATACAGACGATGAGAAGAAAAGATATTATAGTAACTCAATATAAAAACTTCAACAGGTAGTTTTGTAGATAGAGGTTATGTAGGCTATGAAGGAAGTTATTCAACAAACAATGAAGGAAAGAAAGTTTATAACTTTAGAGAAAATGGAATGCAATTAAAAGAAGAAAGTACTAATTTTGCAGACAAAACTTTCCTAGGAGAAATTAAAAAATAGTGATGGAGCAATTTATCGTTACTGGAGATAATAAATTACAAAAGTCTTTTTGTAAAAACATAAGATGTTTTTATTACTAAATAGGGCAAAAAAAGAAGATCGAACATAAATAGTTGATCTTCTTCTTTTTTTATTCTATTTCATATAATTGTTCTTTGTCCTGCCTTATAAACATCATCCAACAGCTTTATTTCTTTCTTCCTTTATCTCTTTTTTCATACTTAGGTTTTTCTTCTTCTGTTAGTTTTTTTATATTATCTAATGTTTATGAAAAAGAATCTAAGTAATTATACTTTTACTTAGATTCTTATATTCTAACCTTCTAATTTAACGATTTTATCACAAATAGATAGGGTAGATTTATTATGAGATATAATAATTGTTATTTTATCTTCTTTATTAGCTTCTAGAGCTTTTAAGAACTTCGATTTCACTGAAAATATCGATGTTTGCTGTTGCTTCATCTAAGATTAGAAGTTTACTATCGTTATAGAATGAACGAGCAACAGATAGACGTTGTTTTTTTGTCCCAGAGCTAATATTTTGAACTACGCTCTCCAACTATTTCTTGATCTTCGTGTTTTTAAACTAGTTACGAAGTTTTTTTAAGATTTGTATTTCTTAATGCATCACTTAATCGATTTTTTTATCTAAATCTTTATCAAAGAAGTTTATATTATCTCTTATTGTCGCATTAAATAAATAGCTGTCTTGAAGGATAATAGAGCTGTTTTTCTCTGAAAATATCTATTATCTATATCTGCTAAGTCGACATTATCAATAGTGATACTTCCATCCATACCTTCATCTGAGATAAATTTCATAATCAGTTTAGCTATAGTAGATTTACCACAACCACTAGGTCCGCTAATACCGATGATTTCACCTTTTTTTAGCTGTTAGATTAATATTACTTAATACTGGAGTACCGCTATAGCTGTAAGATAGATTATCAATTTTTTTAGTTCATTGAAATCTACTACTTTTTCCACTATTTTGATCTTCTTCTGGCATATTCATCAGCTCTAAAAATCTTTTTCCACTAGCCATAGTTTGACTAAGTGTAGAAGCTAAGTTACCCATATACAAAATAGGAATAAATGATACGATAAACATGGCCACTAAAGCAAGTACCATATTAGGGTCTATCTAGTGAAGTAGTAGCGAAATAAATAAATGCCAACACTCCAAAGTTATATGTAACAACATTAAGTGCATTTAAATCAATTAAAAATTTATTTTTTACATAAGAGCTACGTGTTAACTCCTCTGTTTCATCAATAATTGCTTGTTTTGCTTCTCTAACTTTATTATATTGTAAAGTTTCAAAGATTCCATAGGCTTGTTCTGAAGAATTATTATTTACTTTTGTAAGTTTTCTTCTGTATTTTTCTCCGACTAATTGACCTCTATTTTTAAAGCTTAGCGGATAAACAAGTCCGATAATAATATAGACAGCTAATGCGATAAAAGCAAGCTTGAAGCTAAAGAACATTAGGAATATAGTTACGGCTAAACTTTGAACGATATAAATCATAAATGGAGTAATTGTATGAGCGTAGAAAACCTCTAATAATTCAATATCAGTAGTAATAATAGTCATATAATCTCCAGAAGTGTTTCGCGTGAAACTATCGATAGAAATCTTCTTAAATTTGTTTAGTACTTTAACTCTTAGGGTATGCAGCACCTTGAATGCTACGTAGTGATTTAATAATTGTTCAGTATAACTAAATAATCCTTTTTAAAAATAGCTAATGCAAAAAATTATGAAAAAAATAATATTACTGCAATAGTAGTTATTTTTTTGTTAAAAAGAATAATGCTAGGAAGTAGGTAAATACTACAAGTGTTAGGTGTCCTAAACTACCAAACAGCGTTGCGCGAAGTAGAGGACGTTTAAAGTCTTTAGCGATTGCTAAAAGTTGTTTTAATTCTTTTAAAGAAGTCATTATTCTACCTCCTTAGCTGAAAATTTTGATTTTAGTTCTTGTTGATCATTAAATAATCGTTTGTAAAGCGAAGGAGAATCTAGTAATTCGTCATGTGTACCTTCTTCGATTATTTTTTTATCTTTAAGAACATAGATGTTATCAGAGTTTGTAATTGTTTCTAAATCGTGAGAGATTATAATAATTATTTTTTTCCTTCTTTAATTGAATCAAAGGCAGAAAGAACGATATTTTTACTATAGTCATCTATATTAGAAACAGCTTCATCTAGTATATAAATGTAACTATCTTTTTAGAATAGCTTTTGCGGCAAGTAGACGTTGTTTTTGACCACCAGAAAGGTTACCCTGCCCCAGCAGTAAGCTCATAGTCTAAGCCACCATTTTTTTAATTACAAAGTCTTTTAGATTCACTTTTTCTAATGCATTAAACATATCTTCTTCCGTGATATATTTACTTACGGTTAAAGTGATCGCGGATAGTTCCTTTTTACTAAGTAACTATCATTTGTAATAAGTGTTGTAATTTTTAACATTTCATCAGTAGGGATTGCATCGATATCATAAGTATCATATTTAATAGTCCCTGAATAATTAGAGTATAAACCAAGGATAAGTTTAACAAGTGTAGATTTTTCCGCTACCACTTTCTCCAACAAAAGCTGTTTTAGTACCTGGTTTAATAATCATATTTATATCTTCTAATGTAGTGTTATCTCCATAAGAGAATCCAACATTACTTAATACAATATTTTTTCCTGGCGTTAGGGTAATATCATTATTTTTTTCTTGTTCAGGATAGTCAAGAAGTTTATAGATATTATCTAATTCCACATTACCTTTCATAGAAATATGGAATAGTCCACCTAATGCACGAAGCGGTTTGAAACACTCTAATGACGCCACGATAACAAAAGATAATAAGTTTATTATCTTTAACGATAAATATCGCAATAATTGATAAAACAAAAATCGAAATATAAGTAATAGCGTCCATTACATTAATCGAGTTTAACTGATGGCGTAAAAGAGCCATAGTTGATTTTCTATATTTAGAACTACGTGTATCCACATCTCCAGCTACGCTATCTTCTTTACCGTAGATTTTAGCAGTTGTAAAACCTGCTAGTCTATCGTAGAAAACCTTCTGATAAGTTTAAGAAATCACTGAAGTTTTGCTTATTTGCTTTTTTAGATTTTTTAATAATAATCATAATAGAAATAGGAATCAGTGGATAAAGAAGTAACATCGCTACAAATAGTAGAATATGTATTTTTTTCCATAGATTACAAAATGAGCTAAGCACTATTAATAGTGTTGCGAACATTTGTGGTACAAATTTATTAAAGTAAAACTCTATATTAACAATAGAAGATGAGTTCATCACAAGAAGGCTCCCAGTATTAACCGCCTCAGTATAGTTAAGAGAAAGACGTTCTACTTTATTATAAATTTCTTGACGTAAAGTATTTCTCACCTGTTTAGAAATTTTATGGCTAAAGAAATTATCCCCAGTAGTTGCAAGGTAATAAAGAACAAAACTTAGTGCAGTTCGTAGTGTAAAAAGTAAGTATATAACTAATAGGGATATTCACCGCTAAGTAGGGTAAATAGGAAGTCTACAAAGTTATATATGAAAAAAATAGCGAACACCAGAATGCGACTAGTTTGCAGAATGCAACGAGATAAACTTCTTTTTTGATATTAAAAGAGCCAGAGCTCTACCGTCAATTTTCATATTGCCTCCTTAAATAAGTTAGTTTATGATTGAAAACAACAACTAGATGAGGTAATATAACATTAAAGAGTAAGTATAGTTCATCTGTTGATATTTACTATCAATTATATCTTATTTATTATACTATATTGTGCAAATAAATGAAATAGTAAAACGAAAATATTACGAAAATGTTCAAAAAATCTATGTTTTATAGATGAAACAACAAAAAGTCAAAAAGGTAAAAAAATATAAGCTATATTTTTAAGTTACTAAAAATATAATATAGGAACATTAATAGATTAGGAGGAATTTATTAAGATGAAAGTTATAAACAAATTATGGAATAAATTTCTTGGTTATTTAGAGGATAAAGAAAAATTTATAGAACATATGACGGCGCATTATTCGCTGGTGTATGTAGTGGAATTAGTAAAAAGATTTGGAATAAGTTTAAGTTTAGTAAGAGTATTATTTTTTTATTAACAGGAATAGCCTTTATTGGCAGTCCATTAATACTGTACTTCTTGCTAGTAATAATAATGCCGGCAGAACCAAGAAAACAAAGATATAGAAAACCAAGTTATATTGACGTAAGGGCTTGGGAGAAATAAATAATTGTTTCTAATATAAAAAAGAAACGTAAAAA